>JYMV01001901.1_pt1 | contig 18270 bp, 16 predicted proteins | sample 338911 | NCBI WGS metagenome assembly JYMV01 (sample SAMN03354496, study PRJNA234377) | hydrothermal vent metagenome | biome: Deep sea; feature: Hydrothermal plumes at the Eastern Lau Spreading Center, Western Pacific Ocean; material: Seawater | place: Tonga | collected 2009 | depth 2000 m m
AAATGCGTCTTTTGGTATGGGACGACCACGCCAAATCGGGTCAGTGGTTCTTCTCATGGGACGGTGGTTTCGTCTTCACCGGCTCCGAGCCGAATCCGCCGGACGAATGGGTTGACTGGAGCTTGGACAATGCATCCATAGATCTCTCTGGTGATGATGTCCGATGGAGCAGTGGGCTCGAGGAGGCTACTGTCGGCGACGGGATGCTGACCGAGGCCGGGTGGCTGCGTCTGGAATTTCTCAATGGAACCGTGGTCGGCCTTTCGCAGGCCGCTTTGGCAAAGAGTGAGCGGCAGTTCGCCCAGAGTGTAGCGATGGGGATGATGCCGCCACGCCTGAGCGATGTGGCGAAAGCAGAGTGGATGTGGAGGCCTGGGGGGTGGCCAGAGGAACGCGATCTTCCCCTGGAGAGTGAGGAGAATCTCAGCGAGGTCATCTCTGCTTGGATGCGGATGTCCTTCGACGACGCTGCTTTGGTACGTGCTTGCAGAAGCAGTATACTGAACTCGATAGGGGATGGTTACGTTGTCGGCACGCACTGGTTCGCAGAAGAAGCGCGTGATGGCTTCCTGGAGCATATGGTCGGGAACTCAGAAGAAAAGGGGGCGGTGGCTTGTGTGTTGGATTCCTTGAACACGGGAATCCACGTCAGGACTGATGGCCTAGTGTTGGAGTTGGAGGAGGATGTGGTGCGCCTCGAGGATTCGTCCTGTCATCACAACCTAGTCGCATTGTGGCCGGACCACGGACTGACTGTCTTGGATGAGATGTACGGAATCTCGGGTGAGGAAGCGGAGTCGATCCACACCAAGCAACAACAGCGGAAGCAGGGCTTCGGAGCCTTCCTGCGCGAGCTCGGTGAAAGCCTCTCTACAGCCAAGCGTCTGGAGAGACTACCATGGGACAGCGAGGCTTTGCCGACTCCTCTCAACTTCGCTGATGAGATGGTCCGACATGCCGTCGAGAACGGCGTTGCCGCGACTGTTTCTAAGGCTCGCAAGGGCAAGGGCCTCGAGATGGCGATGGGGTGGGCTTGGCTCAATGTCCATGAGAGGACTGAGTCGGACGCCTGGCGATTCGATGAAGCCAGTCGAGACAAGGGCGGCGATTGGGTACCGGCTCTGAGAGCACTATGGGACGCTGCTGAAGACCTGCTTCTAAAGGACAATCTCGATGCGGTTCAGGACTACGAGGCTGCGATGAAGTGGCTCGCAGAGACCAGCGGCGCGGGTCCGATGCCCTGATTAGGCTCTGGACTCAAGGAATGTGTTGGCCGCAGCAAGAGCCTGATCCATGTCAGCCCACAGGTCCTCGACGTCCTCTATCCCGACGCTCATCCTAACGAACCCCGGGACTACTCCTGCCTCCCTGCGCACCTCTTCGGGCACAAACATGTGGCTGGTGTTGAACGGGCACTCGACGAGGCTCTGGGTCCCACCAAGGCTGGTGGCCTCGAATACGAGTTCGAGCGCCCTCATGTAACGCAAAGCGGCATCGTCGCCCCCCTTGACGACATAAGACAGCATCCCGGTTCCCTTCGGCATAATCCTCTGTGCCACCTCGTAGTCGACGTAACTGGGAAGAGAAGTGTGGTTGACGCTCTCGATCATAGGATGCGCCTCCAGTCTTCTCGCGAGCTCGGCGGAATTGGCTGAGTGAATGGGCATCCTAGCGTGGAGTGTACTCATCCCCCTCTCGAGCAGATAACACATATGCGGGTCTGCGGCGCCCCCCAGATGCACCTTCTTGGAGAATACCTCAGCCACTAGATCCTTGCGTCCGACAACGATACCTGCAATCAGGTCGGAGTGGCCGCCGAGGTACTTGGTGCCCGAGTGGATAACCAGATCGAAGCCCATGGAGATAGGATTGCAACCCCACGGCGTCGCGAAGGTGTTGTCCACTATTGCGATGAGGCCGTGCTTCTTGGCAATCGCAGCCATGGCCTCGAGGTCGCACACCTTGAGGACGGGGTTGGTCAGCGTCTCCACATAGAGCACCTTGGTGTTCTCCTGAATGGCTGCCTCGTAAGACGAAGGGTCCCTCATATCAGCCATCGTGACCTCGATGCCGAATCTAGGGAGGTCCTCAGTCATGAATCCGTATGTGCCGCCGTAGCAGTCGGCGCTCGCAACCATGTGGTCGTCCTTTGAGAGCAGGGTCAGTAGCGTCGTGCTGACGGCAGACATCCCGCTCGCGAAAGTCTCCCCGTCCTCCGCCCCCTCAAGGGCAGCGACCTTCTCAGACACGGCCTCGGAGTTCAGGCTGGAAAGGCGGCTGTACAGCGCGGTGTGCTGGGCCCCGTCGGCCCAGCCCTGGTAGCGCTCGTCGGTGAGTTGGTAAGTCGAGGTCAGGAAGATCGGAGTAGAGGCTGCTCCCTCGATGTTCTGTGTGCCTGACCAGATCGCTCGCGTAGCAAATCGTTTGTCGGAGTACTCGTCGCTCATGATGCTCCGAATCGTGGTTGTGTCATCAACTATACGCCGGTAATATCAGAAAAATGTCGAATAAAAACTGTAATTATGGAAAATTATCGACTAAATGACGGAATATTTTATTTTATACCGTCACTCCCGAAAATCGTGCCAACATCTGAATTGGACGTCAAAGATGCTAGAATAGTGGCGATGCTGAAGGAAGACTCGAGAGCCAGCACCCAAGCGATAGCCGATGCATTGGGAATGCCCAGAGTCACCGTTCACGACAGGATAAGGAGGTTGCAGGAGAGGGGGGTTGTGCGGCGCTTCACTGTAGAGTTAGGGAAAGAGGAGTTAGGCTGGAGGCTGCACGCTTTCATCTTGGCAAACTGGGCAGGTGAGAGGGGGCAGACCGACAGACGAGATGTGGCTCAGGAAATCTGCAGCATGCCGTTCGTCGTGGGCTGCCACATAGTGACCGGGCAGTGGGACTTCATCATCGAAGTCCTAGCAAGGAACATGGAGGACCTCGGTGACTCGATCCTTGATGGCCTATCAGCAGTTCCTGGAGTCGGACACACCCAGACTCTGGTTTCGTTCTACAGTTTCGATGGAGAGGCAAGGGCTCTGAGCTAGACCAGCCCGATGGCAGCGAGCACCGAACCCAGATCGGCGTCAACCACTGTCGACTCAGCAAGCGAATTCTCGACAGCGACGCCGGGGTCTTTCAGACCGTGCCCGGTGACGGTGACCACGACAGTGCTGCCGTTTGGAATATCACCTCTGGAATGGGACTTGACAATGCCGGCTATCCCTGCTGCAGAGGCTGGCTCGACGAAAATTCCAGCCGTCCTAGCCAGCATCCTCTGAGCATCGAGAATCTCCTCATCGCTGACCATGTCTATTGCGCCTGAGGATTCGGTAGCTGCGTTGACCGCGTGCTCCCAGCTCGCTGGATTGCCGATGCGAATTGCGGTTGCCACCGTCTCGGGCCTCTCAACGGGGGCTCCGAGTACGATCGGTGCTGCTCCCTCGGCCTGCCAACCCATCATCCGGGGTAATTTGGAGCTATTGCCACCCTCACGGTACTCCTTGTAACCCATCCAGTAGGCCGTGATATTGCCGGCGTTGCCGACAGGTAGGAAATGCATGTCTGGAGCTTCGCCTAGAGCGTCACAGACTTCGAAGGAAGCCGTCTTCTGACCTTGGATACGATATGGGTTGATGCTGTTGACCACCTCGACGTCCTCCCTCTTGCCGAGTTCTCTGACGATTTCTAGAGCGTCGTCGAAATTGCCTCTAATCTCAAGGGTCTGAGCGCCGTGAATCAGTGCCTGGGCCATCTTGCCGTAGGCTATCTTTCCCTCAGGGATCAACACAAGGCATCGCATGCCGGCGCGCGCGGCGTATGCTGCTGCCGAAGCGCTGGTGTTTCCGGTGCTCGCGCACGCCACTATGCGTGCACCTCGCTCGACCGCCTTGGAAACGGCCAGTGTCATGCCCCTGTCCTTGAACGAGGCCGTGGGATTCAATCCCTCATACTTCACGAAGAGACGGAAATCGCCGCCGAGCTTGCTGACGATTCCCGGTGCCTCAATCAAAGGAGTCCCGCCCTCATTCAGAGAGATCACTGGTGTGTCTTCAGAGACTGGCAGGAATCGGCGATAGCGGCGTATCACGCCATGCTCTCCCATGCTCCAGCCTGACGGGGTTCAGCCATGAACCTCACCCGGCTGCCCGAGTCGTCCCGCGATGTTGAGGCAGATTGCAACGACGGGGCCGATGAGGACGGCGAAGAGAATGGTGCCAACCCAGAAAGTGCCTCCTAGGAGCCAACCCAGAGCCAATACGCTCACCTCTATGGCAGCCCTGACTCTGCCGATTGGAAACCCGGACACCTTCTGCAACCCGGTCATCCAACCGTCCCTCGGACCCGGCCCCAGATTTGCTGTGAGGTACAGGCCACTGCCGATTCCGATTAGCAAGACACCTGCAAGCACCTGGAAGAGCGCGATTTCGAAACTATCTGGGGTAGGCAGACGGGGTACCATGACCTCGATCGCGGCGGCGATGAAGATGACGTTGAGTATGGTGCCTATTCCTGGCTTCTCCTTCAGGGGAATCCATAGAAACAGGACGGCTACGCTGACGAGGAAAGTCGCTTGGCCGACAGACCTATCGATATTCTTCGCGATTCCTTCAGCCAGAACCGTCCACGGGGTGTTGCCGATCCCGGCGGCGATTAGGATGGCGTCTCCTGTGCCGAAAATCCAGAGTCCGATAAGTAGGATGGCGAGGGTTTGCGCGCGTGGCCTCGTGGTCATGGGGTCGTCCGCGCTCCACCATGTGAGCGGGACTTCCTTTGCTGGCCTGAGGAGGGGAAGGAGGCGCATGGCCCACGATGAGGCCTCAGCCTTGAACCCAATAGGAATAACCGGATGTGCTACTAGCCTCCCACGCCGCTATCTGCGGTGTGTCGTATGGATGATCGGTGAGAATAGCCTCGATGAGCGCCTCCTTGTTCTCGGCACTGGTCTTAATCTCTAAGCGCCACTCTTCGGAGCTCTGAGTGGCCCCCTCCCAAGAGTATACGGAGGTGATAAGGTCTCTCTGAACACAAGCGGCGAGGCCGTTTTCGACCAACGCCGCGGACCAAGCGCCGACAATCGCCTCAATCCAGTCCCCTGGAAGGGTGGTCTGGACAATCCAAATGACCTGATTCATGGCACTGCGAAGGGGTTGAGACGAATCAACTCGATGGCATAGTTTGAATGTATGAGGTCCCTGAGCCTAGGTACGGTGAGGTCATGCAGGAGTGGACTCTGCCAATCGATACGGGTGAAATCCCTGAAAGCGGCACTCACTTCGACGTAATCGTTGTCGGGGGAGGGCCGGCAGGTGCAGCGGCTGCCTCATACAACGCGTTGAACGGTTGCAAGGTCCTGCTCATCGAGAAAGAGGTATGGCCACGAGACAAGGCATGTGGTGATGCGGTCGGCGGTAAATCGCTCTCTCACGTAGAAGAGTTGGGTGTGAAGAAGATGGTTGAGGCGACCCCTCATTTCCGTGTCGATTCAATCGTCTTCGGTAGCGCCAACGGATCTGAGGTCCGAGTCATGCTGCCGGAGGAGGCTTTCGAGAAGATGCAATCCGGCTACGCTCTGCCGAGGGTGCAATTCGACTACATGATGTTCAAGCGAGCTAATGAGTTAGTGCTGGAGGGCGGTGGCTCGGTGATTCAGGGATTCGCGGTAACAGAGGTCCTGCATGAAGGGGAAGGAGCGGAGGCGAGGGTTGTCGGGGTGACTGGAAAGTTCGGCGGGAAGCGCTCGGAGGGTCCTGATTACTCGTTCAACGCGCCTCTGACGGTCGGGGCGGCTGGCTACAACTGCCCCGTAGCCACCATGGTGAGCGAGGGGATACACGGTGAGCCTTTCATGGATAATGAGCACTTCTGCGGCGCCTACCGTGAGTATTGGGAGAACGTCGAGGGATTCTCCGGATCGAGTGGCCCGATCGAGATACACTTCATCGAAGGCGTGATTCCCGGATACTTCTGGCTCTTCCCGGTGAGCGAGGGTGTGGTCAATGTTGGGATCGGGATGGTCATAGCCGAGCAACGAAAGCAGAAGGGGATACGAAAGTCATTCAAGAAGATGCAGAAGTTCGTGACCGAGGAGCATCCCCGATTCAAGAAACGTTTCGCAAACGCCACCCTTGTTGCAGGCTCGGGGAAGGGTTCGCTGTTGCCCTTCGGTTCGCCGCGCAAGAACCCCTCCTCCTTCCAGCCGCGACGCGTTGCCATGGCCGGTGCGATGTGCATTGGTGACGCAGCGAGCCTCGTGGACCCATTCAGCGGAGAGGGGATAGGGAACGCATTGGTGAGCGCGAAGATGACGTCGAAGTTCTTTGACCGGCAGACGCACTCAGACGGCTTCCCAGAAGAGTCCGCAGTCGAGTACATGACAGAACTTTGGGGTTCCCTGGGTGGAGAATTGACCAACTCTTACAAACTGCAGAAGTTAGTCAAGAAGAAGCGTCTGATGAACTGGTTCGTCAAAAGGGCCGCTAAGAAGGAAGCGATTAGGGATATGATGAGTGAGATGATCGCCAGCAAAGAAGAGCAAACGGTGCTCTGGAGCCCTTGGTTCCTCGTCAAAACCCTGCTCCTGCCATGAGGTGATTGGATGGCCGAACTGGATGCTTCGCTCGATGGAATCAGGATGGTGTTCCTCGACCTCGATGGGACGCTCTACCTCGGCAACCAGCTGGTCGAAGGAGCCTTGGATTTCCTCTCAAGACTGGAGGAGTCGGGCATCCGGAGGTTCTTCCTCTCCAACAACTCGAGTCGTTCTGTCGCCCAGTACGTCGAGAAGCTACAGGGAATGGGAGTCCCAGCGACATCGGATGATGTTCTGCTCTCCACACACGACTTGCTCTCGTGGCTCAGCGTGAACGGCGTTTCGCAGACCTATCTGGTCGGGACAACCGGAATGCGGCAGATGCTTGAGGACGCGGGTGTCTCAACCGATTCTACGGATCCGCAGTACGTCGTACTGGGTTACGATACCGAAATCACCTACGAGAAGCTCAGCACGGCTTCCGTTCATCTCCACAAAGGTGTCCCGATGGTCGCAAGCCACCCGGACACGGTCTGTCCTTCACCTGATGGCGGTCTGCCAGACACGGGGGCTTACATGGAGCTCTTCGAAGCGGCCACGGGGATCCGCCCGGAGCATGTGTGCGGAAAGCCAAACGCAGGGATGATCCTGCACAAGGTCGAGTCCCTAGAACTGCGCCCGGAGCAGTGCGCGATGATCGGTGATCGGCTCTACACGGACATGGAGATGGCAGACAGGGCCGGGGTCCACGGCGTACTGGTGCTCAGTGGGGAGGCCACAATGGAGGAACTCGAGGCTGCTCCGCAGGCCCCTTCCTTGGTGGTCGGCTCCGTTGACGAGCTGGCTCGATAGAGGGAGAAACCCTCAATCACGGCAGCCCCTGCCGAACTCGTGAGTGAAGGACTGGTCACAGTAACTGGAGCGAGTGGTTTCATCGGCAGCCACATCGTCGCCAACCTGCTAGCCCGCGGGAGGACAGTAAGAGCGACAGTGCGGGATTCCTCTGACCCAATTAGAGTCGACCATCTGAAGGCGCTTGCGATGGCCGACGGCGGGAGCCTCGAGATAGTCGAAATGGACCTGTTCGATGCGGCTTCGGTGAACGCCGCCATCGCCGGGTGCACCGATCTGATACACACCGCAGCCGCAGTGAGGATCAGTGCCAAGGACCCGCAGAGGCAGATTGTCGACCCGAGCGTGATAGGAACACAGAATGTGGTTGCGGCAATCGATGCCGCGGGAACGGTCGAGAGGTTCGTGCACACTTCGTCCACCGCCGCCATCAGACCTATGAGGTGGAGAGACGGGGAGACGCTGACCACCGAGACCTGGGCTGATGATGCTACGCTCGATGGCAACCCGTACGGACTGGCGAAGGTCGAGGGGGAGCGTGTGGTTAGGAATTGGCACGCTGCATCAGACCCGCAGACCCGTCCGCGCATGGTGACGATACATCCCAGCGTGGTGTTCGGGCCACCGATGAGCAAGATCCACCTGCGCGGTTCACTCGCTTTCGTGATGGCGCTCGTCCGACGAGAGTTCCCGGTGGTGCTACCAATGCAGGTCAACATAGTCGATGTGAGGGACGTCGCCGAGGCCCATGTCAGGGCATTGACTCAGGGTGAGGACGCCGGTCGCTATCTCACAGTTAGTGGGGACATGCAATTCAAGGACATCTCGCTCGCACTCAGGAAGGCCCACCCTGAACTCAAGACACCCACATTCACCCTACCGTACCCGGCGGCACTGGTGGTCTCAATCTTCCACAAGAGGCTGAGTCTTGCCTGGGCTCGCCAGCACCTCCGGCGGCGGTTATACTGGGATGCGACTCCGGCGGAGAGAGATCTAGGGATGACTTGGAGAGCCCCCCAAGAGGCTCTTCTGGACTCTATGCCAGTAATTCTAGAGAACGACTGGGTATAGGATTGGTTTTGAACGGGGCTACTAACCGAGTGTCGTGACCAGAGTAGCTCACCTGCTCGTGTTGCTGATGCTGAGTTCTACAATCAGCGGTTGCCTGTGGTGGGGGGAGGACGAGGTCGTCGAAGAGGAAACAGGTCCGTTCGATTTCGATCAAGAGGTGCCAATCACCACGTGGTACCACTACCCCGGGACGGTGTCGGAGCCCTGGGCTGTCGATGCCACCGATAGTGCTGCGGTGTCTGCGGCAAACATCACAGCAAACCTGAGTGAGAACAGTACCCCCTACTTCGCCAACGCGACCTACTACGGAACCGGGTTCGACACATTCGAGCCGACCATTGGAGTCACTTCTTCGGGAGCCATCTTCTTCACCAGCTGGAACGGTCTAGGTGACGGCACTCACATCATCCGCTCACGTGATCAGGGGCAGACATGGGAGGATGTCGGACCGTTCGGGACCGTGGACGAGGACTCGGGGCAGACCCCTAACTCCAACGACCCCTACATCTACGTGGACAAGTTCACTGACAGGCTGGTCAAGTTCGACATGCACGCACTCGCTGCTATGTTCGTTGAGTACTCCGACAACGACGGGGACTCATGGAGCGTCCCGTACCCCGTCGAGGGGTACTACGTGACCCAAGACCATCAGAGCATCGCCTCGATGCCTCATTCGAACGCGATTTCTGGGGAGGTCGTCTATGTCTATTGCATCAACACGGGCTCCCCCGCTGCCGGGGCCCAGTGCTCGCGCTCGCTCAACGGCGGGCTGTCGTGGGATGTGCAGAGGATCGGCTACCCGAGCAGCAGCTTCCCGCAGTGCTCCGGACTGCACGGCCATGTCGCTGGGGGAATCGACGGGGCCGTCTATCGAGGCAACCCGTCATGCGAGGGTCCGGCGGTGTACCGCTCGCTGGACGGTGGCTATTCATGGACTGAACACACAATCACGACCGAGATCGGGATGCAACAGGGCTGGCACTCTCATGAGGTCGCAACCGCCGTGGACGATGCCGGGAACCTCCATGCTACTTGGATCGGCACCGACATGATGCCATGGTACGCCAACTCAAGGGACCAAGGAGACACTTGGAGCGAGCCGATGATGGTCGCGGCCCCTGGGGTCAACGAAACCGGTTTTCCCACAGTGTTCGCCGGTGCGGAGGGGCGTGTGGTAGTAGGTTACATAGGTGAGGTTAACGATGTCGAGAGCAATGCCTCGAACAGTGGTTGGTCGGGTTACATGGCGATTATGACTGACGCCTTCGCCGAGCGTCCTCTGATTACCAGTGTGGCCGTGAACCATCCGGATGACCCCTTGGACATCACCTCAGACTGTGGTAACGTCCGCTGCGGCGGCTTCGGCGACTTCATAGACGTCGAAATCGATGATGAGGGAAGGCCTTGGATTGCTCTTTCTCACAACACAGGCGGCTTCGAGGAGGCTGTGATAGGTACCCTGACAGAGGGGCCTGCCCTGTATGGGGAGTTGGCGTACCTGCCTGTGTTACCAGTCGGGGGCAATTCAACCCTCAAGATGGGATGACTGGTCGCCGTTCATCTGATGTATGCGTGCCATGACCGCGCATCGTGCGAACCGTAGCTTGGCTTCTCGTCCTCCTGATGCTATCAGCGCCTCTAGGAGGCTGCTTCGGAGAGGAGGAAGTCGAGGAGATAAAAGAGAATGTGTTCGATCTGCTCTGTCCCGATGGGATAGCAAACAACACCTGGTACCACTACACGAACGCGACTGACGCAACGAAGGTATCCGATGTGTTCAACGGTACTTCGGTGTTGGTGGGGAACAACGCGCCTGCTTGCGCCTCCGGCACTTACTACGGCATCGGGATGACTACTTTCGAGCCCACGGTGGGAGTCACTTCAGCGGACAACCTCTACATGACCAGTTGGGGTAATGGAGACTCTGGTGCGACAGCCATAGTACGTTGCTCCGGCATGATCGGGATGGCCAATGTAAGCGATTATGTCTGCGAGGACGTCTACAGCGTCTTCCTACCCGTGGCGAACAGCAACGACCCTTACCTCTACGTCGATCCGTGGACGGATCGTGTGATGAAATTCGACATGCACGCTCTTCTCGGAATGACTGTGGAGTGGTCGGATAACGAAGGCGAGAGTTGGGTTGGCCCTTCGGTTGCGACAGGATGGTCGGTGCAGGACCATCAGACCATCGCATCCTCGCCCTATTCGGCACTCCTGCACCCCACCACCTGGGTGTTCTGCGTCAACGGCAACTACCCCTACCCGGTCTGCGCCGCCAGCAACGACGGGGGGTTGTCTTGGGGACCTGAGCTTCCGGGTGCGCCAAACGGCTGCAACAGCGGAGGGCTCACCGGGCACATGATGGGGTCGGAGAACGGCAACTTCTACCGCGGCAACAGAGGATGCAACGGGGGCGAGGGCTACTCCATCTACCGCAGCACCAACGGGGGCATCACCTGGACAGAGCACCCGCTGCCCACTGAGACGACTGGGACGGCAGAGACCTGGAACTTCGAGGAGGCGCAGGTCTACCCTGATTCCGACGATAACGTACACGCGATGTGGATGGGGTCAGACAACATGCCGTACTACTCCTACTCTACGGACGAAGCAGAGACGTGGAGCGAGCCGATGATGGTCGCCCCACCGATCGGCCTCAACGGAACTGGGTTCCCGGTGCTGACTGCAGGGGGTCCCGGTCAGGTCGCATTGGGCTATCTGGGGGACTCCGGGGGGGATACGTGGAACGGTTACCTCACGGTCATCACAGACGTGTTCAGTCCGATGCCCCTGATGACGACGGTACAGGTCAACGGATGGGGGGACCCGCTCGACACCACTGCTGATTGCGGCTTCAACCGGTGTGGCGGATTCGGGGACTTCAATGACATCGTAATCGACCAGTACGGCAGGCCCTGGTTCGGCCTCGCTCACAATGTAGGTGGGGAGATCGGTATCTTCGGGACCATGACCGTCGGACCGTCACTGCGCGGCAACGGCACACTGACCGAGCTACCGCCCGGTGGGCCGGGCACCCTCTAGAACACCTCTGGATAGAGGTTGTACGCCTGATAGGAGAAGCTCACGGCGAAGCCGAGCATGGCTAGCCCGCAGATGACCATCGCGATGCGGTACTTGCGTGGAGACAGCCAGGTGCCACCACCTACGAACAGCCATGCGATCGATGCCTTCACCAGTATGATGGTGATCAGGAAGCAGATGGCGTAGAGAATAGGTGCCAGCGGTTCCTGCTCCGCTGCCGAGGCCATCAGAGGGCCACCGATTAGGAACCAGAACATGTACACATTAGGATTCAGGAGATTAGTCAGCACACCGCGCTTGAAAGACCCAGTTGCGTCGTCATCCGTCTTCCCGGGGTCAGGCGACTCCAGAGAGAAGCACTCCAAGCCCATCTTGGTCAGAAACAACGCCCCGAGAAGCGAGATTGAGAACAGGACAGGGGGCTGTGTGGCCATCCAATCTGCTAGGAACAGACTTGCGATTATCATCGGGCCGTCAGTGAAGATGGGGGCAGCGGCTGTCCACATACCGGCCTTCAGTCCCTTAGAAAGGGACTCTCTGATTACCATAGTCAGTAGCGGGCCTGGCTTGATGCCCTCGATGATCCCGAGCGCAATTCCCGCCGCCGCAAGGCTGGCGATCAGATCCGTCTCCATGTCCTAACGCCTCAAGTTGATGGCCAACTTCGCTAGGAGTTTTAGTATCTCCAGATACAGCCAGACGAGGGTGACCATCAGACCGAAGGCCGCTCTCCACTCCAGTTGTTTGGGGGCACCTCTCTCCACTCCCTTCTCGATGAAGTCAAAGTCCGCGACCAAGCAGAGTGCCCCTATCCCTACGACAAACAGGGAAAATAGGATGCCATACGGCCCGGCACCGTGGATATACGGAACATGGTACCAACCAGAGACTGAGCCTATGATTGAAATTACATAGATGAGCACGATAGCAACCAACGCTGAAGTGACTGCTATCTGCGTGTTGCGATCCCAAGCGATGAGCCCCGCTCTGTAGATGGCTATCATGGCACCGAGTATGAGGAAGGTCAGGAGTGCAGCTAGGATGCCAATTCCTGGCATCTCCAAACCGACCTCGAAAACCCATGTAATTCCCCCCAGGGCGAGGCCTTCCAAAGCAGCGTATGTGCAAATCAACATCGGATTCAAAGAGCCAGAAAAAATCACTATCATAGCTACGACAAAACCTCCCAATGCTCCAATTAAAATCAGAGATGATGCCTCTGGCATTGAAAAGGCCGTCATTATGGCGGTGGTTGCGGTAATCAAGAGGAGGATACCTGTCTTCTCGGCAACTCCCTCGATGGACATCAGGTTGGATTCCTCATCCCACCAATTGGCCTCCTTGTAGGAGCTCTTGTCGAAGGTGGCGTCGGACAGCGCTGGGTTTCCTGAGCGATACATTGGTGATCCTGATGCGGTCCACCTTCTCAAGGCTTAGGCCGGCATCGGGCTCATACCTTGCCAACCAGATGCTGGCCCGTGTAGCTGTCGGGATTCTTTGCGATCTCCTCGGGTGTGCCCTCGGCGACTATCAATCCGCCACACTCCCCCCCTTCCGGACCAAGATCCACGACCCAGTCAGCGCACTTGATCACATCGAGATGGTGTTCAATGACGATGACCGTGTGGCCGTTGCGCCTGAGTCGGAGCAATACCTCGATGAGTTGGTGGATATCGGCCAAAGCGAGACCTGTGGTTGGCTCATCGAGGATGTAGACGGTGTGCTTCCCCGCAGGTCGGCGGAGCTCGGTTGCGAGTTTGACGCGCTGAGCCTCTCCCCCTGAGAGTGTGGTGGCGGGCTGGCCGAGGTGGATGTAGCCCAGACCGACGTCTCTGATTGTCGAGAGGATGCGGAAAATCGAACGTTGGTTGGCGAAGAACTCGCAGGCCTCTGCCACATTCATCTCGAGGACGTCATGGATGTTCTTCCCCCGCCATTCGACCTCGAGGGTCTCGCGGGTGTATCGCTTGCCCTTGCAGACATCGCAGACCACCCAGACATCGGCGAGGAAATTCATCTCTAACTTGGTTGAACCTGCTCCCTTGCAGGCTTCGCACCTACCCCCCCTGACATTGAAGGAAAATTGCCCTGGTTGATAGCCGCGCTCCTTCGCCAGATTCGTCTTGGCGAAGAGGTCGCGTATCGGGGAGAAAGCGCCGGTGTAGGTGGCCGGGTTGGAACGAGGGGTGCGACCAATCGGAGATTGATTGATTGCGATGGTCTTGTCGATGTGCTCGAAGCCCTCTATTCTATCGTAACTCCCGGGAGTCGTGTCCGCTCCGTGCAACTCGCGCACAAGAGAAGGCGCGATAGTCGAGGACACGAGGGAGGTCTTACCAGACCCTGACACGCCGGTTACAGCCACCATGCAGCCCAGAGGGATGCGGACGTCTATGTCTTGCAGGTTGTTCTCTCGCGCGCCCCTGACAATCAGCCAGCGGTCTTCCTCGGGACTCGCCCTGTCTTCAGGCAGAGGTATGCTCTCCCTGCCTGAGAGATACGCCCCGGTAACGCTTTCTTTGCTCGTTAACAACTCGTCCAACACACCGCTAACGACAATGCGTCCACCCTCCTTGCCGGCTCCGGGTCCGAGATCGATGAGCCAGTCGGCCTGACGTAATGTGGCCTCGTCGTGCTCGACCACCAGCAGGGTGTTACCGAGAGAGGTGAGTTCTCTGAGAGTTTCGAGCAGCCGGCCATTGTCCCTCGGGTGAAGGCCGATGCTCGGCTCGTCGAGGACGTACATGACCCCGGTGAGGCGGGTTCCTATCTGGGTGGCGAGGCGGATCCTCTGCGATTCACCACCCGAAAGCGTGTTGGCGCGGCGGTCGAGAGTGAGGTAGTCGAGGCCGACGAGAGCAAGGAAACGGAGGCGTGACTCAATCTCCTTGATTATCTCTCTAGAGATGAAGAGCGAGCGTTCGTCGAGATGCTCGGTCTGGTTGACCGTGTCTGTGTCTGGTACGTCGCGATCCAGTTTGTCCCATGTGTCATCCAGTCCTCCGAGGCGCCAGTGCTGAACAACGGCCAGCGCCTCAAGGACGCTGCAGAATGAGATATCTGGCAGTGATACGCCACCGACGGTGACCCTGCTGACTGCCTCATTGAGCTTCTGGCCGTTGCACTCCGGACAGGGTTCATCATTCATGTAGGAAGTGAGGCGGGAGCGGGTCCGATCTGAACTGGTGTCGGTGTAAGTCCTCCTCAACCGGGCGAAAACACCCTCCCATGGCCGGACCATCCTGTAAGAAGAGCCGCTCTTAGAGCGGAACTCGAAGTTGATTGAGGTGCTGCCTGTGCCGTTCAGCAGTATGTCTTGGGCGTCATCATCCAACTCCCCGAAGGGGGTGTCCGAGGGAATGCCGTAGTGATCACAGGTCTGCGTCATCTGTCTGCGATACCAGCCGGACATCATCGACCGGCGAAATGGTCTGATGCATCCTTCCTCAACCGTGGCCACACGGTCTATCACAAGATCGTGTGAGAAATTCCTCTGCACACCCAGACCATGGCAAGAGGGGCAGGCTCCCAGAGGATTGTTGAAAGAGAATACGCGTGGACTCATCTCTGGGAGGAAAGCGCCGTGCACCGGGCATGCGAACTCCTCTGAATAGGCTATGCTCTCGCCGTCCTCGGTCTGGAATCTCTGCTCCTCGGAATCGTCGGACTTACGTGGTTTGGGTGCTTTGAGGCTCTCTACAGCAACCGCTCCGGCCCCGAGTCGGAGGCCCGCGTCGATAGCTTCGGTCAGTCGTTGTCGGTTTGATCGGGTCAAGCGCATTCTCTAGCTCCGGAGGGTTCTCGAAATTGGCATCACGCCCATTCACTCTGCCCTCAAGATACCCCTGCTCGACCAGGGCTCGGAATAGGTCGGCGTGAGTCCCCTTCCGATTGCGCACCGCAGGGCTCCAAACGGCCACCGCATGGCCCTCGAATCGCCATAGCACATCGTCGACTATCTCCTGAACTGTTCTGCGGGCGACTTCCCTCTCACACTGAGGGCAGTGAGGGAGGCCGACCCTAGCCCAGAGGAGGCGAAGGTAATCCATGATCTCGGTGACAGTGGCTACGGTGGAGCGCGGGTTGTGGCTGCCGTGCTTCTGATCAATGCTGATGGCAGGCGAGAGTCCTTCGATGCTATCGCAGTCGGGTTTCTTCATCTGACCGAGGAACTGCCTCGCATAGGAACTCAGGCTCTCGACATAACGACGCTGTCCCTCGGCGTACAGGGTGTCGAAGGCGAGGCTTGACTTCCCCGAGCCGGAGACCCCAGAGAGGACGACGAACTTGCCCCTTGGAATCTTGACGTCGATGTTCTGGAGATTGTGGGTACGGGCTCCTCGGACCTCTATCCATCCATCCTTGGCAGCGCCGTTCTTCAATCGCTTAGCCATGTCTCAACTTCCTTGTGGAAGCATGCGTGCGCGAGGATGTCCTTGAATTCATGTATTGAGGGGGACTATTCGCTATCGATGCAAAGACCAGTGAGGCACCACAACTAGGGGAGGAGTTGTACTACGCCCATCAAAATGAGGTTTCTACCGGCACCAGAGTGCGTCGATTGTGTCGCCGGCCTCCGCGTCGGTGTCGGGCGGGAGCAATGTCAGACCGTTGTGGGCCACCATGCTGTGGATGTTGCCGCTGCCCTGGTGGGTGTGGACAGAGGCAATCAGGCCGTCCTCGCCTGCCTCTATCTTGATTCTCCTCATGCAGAGTTTGCCGGGCGCTCCCTTCATAGGATCTGCAAGTTTTACCCTCACCTGATCAGCAAGCTTCGGGCCGAGCTCGGGGTCCGCGCCCATGCAATGGGATATCCAAGGCGCGACAAGGGCGATGAATACCACGTGGCTGCTGACTGGGTTGCCAGGCAGCCCGAAGAGAGGGACGCCGTTCCAAGTGCCGAATAGTGGTGGGCCACCGGGCCGAAGTTTGATTTTCCAGAATACTGGTTCCCCTTCTTCCTCCATCAGTCTGCGTACCAGATCCCACTGGCCCATGCTGACCCCACCGCTGGTCAATATTGCGTCACAACTCTCAGCGGCCGAATCAAATGACTCGCGAAGACCTTCGAGATTGTCGTGGACGGAATCAAAACGGACGGCCTCTCCCCCCATTTTCTCTATCATCGAGGCGAGGCCGAAGGAGTTCGACTCGTATATCTCTCCCTCGGTAAGGCTCAGTCCGGGTTGGACTAGTTCGTCACCCGTGCTTATCACGGCAATTCTCGGGCGGGAGACGACTTCGAGTTCTCCGTGGCCCATGGTCGCGGCGAGGGATATCTCAGCAGGACCCATCTGCATGCCAGTATGCAAGGCGATGTGTCCCTCGATGAGATTCTCGCCTTTACGACGGATGAAATTGGGACGGGCCTTGCCGAGAACACGGACAGTGCCTTCCTCTTCCTCTGAATCCTCTATCATGACGATGGCATCGGCACCAAGTGGCATCGGCGCGCCCGTCATTATCCTGCACGCCTCTCCAGAAGACACGGGAGGAGGGGTTTCGCCCCCGGGTTGACTGGTGCCGACAATTCTCAGTCTGGTGTCTTTCTGAGTGCAATCCCCCACACGAACAGCCCACCCATCCATAGCGGAGTTATCGAAACGGGGGTCGTCTACCTTGGAGGCGAGATCAGTGGCTAAGACTCGTCCTGAAGCCTTGCCCAGGCTCGCCTTCTCAGTGCGTCTATTGAATGGATAAGCGTGAGTGAGTTGAATCCCATGCTCGAGGGTGACGCTCGTCTCCATGGCACTTGAGCAGCGGTCGAGTTGAAGTGTTCTTCCTATGTGGATAATATGTGGTTACAACAGAGTTTGGGCTCATCCTCGCTGGCCTATTCCTCGTGGCTCTGCTGTACTCGTCAGTAGGGCATGGAGGAGGGTCGGGGTACCTCGCCATTCTGTCTCTGACCTCCTACGGAACGATGGAGGTGGGGTGGTTGAAGCAGTACGCGTGGTGCCTCAACCTCATCGTCGCCGGGATTGCTTTCTGGCATTACAGTAAGGCCGGGCACCATGTGAGGGAGATGACCGTTCCACTCGTAGGCGCCAGTGTTCCGTTTGCATTGATTGGGGGGTACTTGAGGGTCGACGGTGCGCTATACGACACCTTGCTGTCTGTGACACTGATCTGGGCAGCGTGGAGGCTACTACTGATCAAGAGAGATTTTGTTGGTGTTGGTATTGGGCCTCCAGGCCTGCGAGAAGCCTTGCCTGTGGGGGGAGCGATTGGTCTGGCTAGTGGTCTGATCGGTGTGGGAGGAGGCATATTCCTGTCACCGGTCGTCCTGCTCAGACGCTGGGCCACACCAAAGGTGGCGGCGGCAACCGCGGCGGCATTCATCTGGCTCAACTCGGCGGCTGGTCTCGCTGGTGCAGGACTCTCTGGACAGCTCCAGATAGAGATGGAGATATTGGGGTTCTTCGGCATCGCGGTCCTTTTCGGTGGTCTCGCAGGCTCTCGCTATGGTGCGGATGTGGCCCCACAGATACTGGTGAGGAATTTGTTGGTGGTGGTCCTGCTCGTAGCCGCTTCGAGACGTGTGCTGAGTGTGCTCGGTCTTTGAGGTAATCAGCCACCAATCACGTCTTCATGGCCACATTCTGAGTAGGCACAGATGACTTTGTAACGCTCGCGTTTGGGTTGGGGGATCTGCATTATCGAGCCGCACATCGCTCTCTACAGCAACCGCTCCGGCCCCGAGTCGGAGGCCCGCGTCGATAGCTTCGGTCAGTCGTTGTCGGTTTGATCGGGTCAAGCGCATT
>JYMV01019656.1_pt1 | contig 18262 bp, 16 predicted proteins | sample 338911 | NCBI WGS metagenome assembly JYMV01 (sample SAMN03354496, study PRJNA234377) | hydrothermal vent metagenome | biome: Deep sea; feature: Hydrothermal plumes at the Eastern Lau Spreading Center, Western Pacific Ocean; material: Seawater | place: Tonga | collected 2009 | depth 2000 m m
CCAGCAAATTAATTCTTCCATAGACAATATCAATCACATCCTTATCATGCACCCCGATTTCCAATAGGTCATTGATCATTAATAATAAAGAATCACCACATTCGTGAATAATAGCCAATTTTTCTTTATACTTAGCCGTTAACTTTTGATCCTCTTCTAAGAGTTGGGTAAACCCTAACAAACCATGTAAGGGTGTCTTTAATTCATGACTAACATGCGCTATAAACTCACTCTTAACTTGGTCAGACCTTTTTAACTTCAACGTTCTTTGTTCTACCTCTTGATCTAAATTAGCAGTTAGTTGCAGCAATTTTTCTTTAGTCTCTTGATGAAACAAAAGCTCACTTTGTAAGCGTTCATTTGCCTGAATCAAATCATTACGGTTCTTTTTCAGTTCCGTAACGTTCTGGCCAAAACCAATACACCCTATAATTTCTCCTCGGCTATTACGCTGCGAAGAAGAACTTAATAACACTTCGACAAGAGCGCCTTCCTTGGTTATCAATGGCAACTCATAAGAAATTGTTTCATGTCCCTTTAATGTGCCATCATGAATACACTGAACTGATTCTTGATGATTTTCAGCTACAAAATTTTCAACCAATTTTTCACCTAAGACTTCTTAATTCGAATATCCAGTTAACCTTTCTGCACTCTTATTCCATTCTGTTATACGACCGTCTAAATCAACACCAAAAACAGGTGCATTAGCCGTAGCAATCATCTCCTCATAATTATTTGAAAAAAGCCCCTTAAGAACCGACGCCCCCTTTAACCAAATTAAAACGACCGTGATCACCGCTAAAATAATGGCACCCCCCTTAACTATAACTACTAAAGTAGAAACCTGATGTTCACCCGAACCGCTCACCATATGATTCAACTGTAGGAAAACGTCTGCACTCATCAAAATACCAAATAAGAGTATTACGCCGCCAAATCGCCGCTCTTTATTTTTTTTAAAAAATATTAGCAACGAAACTGTAATCGCTATTTTAGCCAAGATGCTCACAATATCTATCATCACAAGCAGGAGTAAAGTATCACTGTACGACTGAAAGTTCAGAGCATGGGGTATGAAACCCTGGGCATCTAAAATTGATTGAAAAAATTCTTGCATAATTGAGCCGTTACATAGGGTTGGTCAAAACCAGGTTATAGAATTGTTAATGCTGACACCTTTTAACTTTTACTCCTTTTTGCACTGTTTTAGTACCCGCCTAAAAGAAAAAATTCAAACTCTAGCGGTTACCTTATATTAATAGCAGCTAACACGATCTGTAACTCTTTCTCAACACCCGCGAGTTCATCCTCTAAAACAGTTACCGAAAGTTGATCTTGCCGACAAAAACCAGCTAATTCCTGCGTTTTTAACACCAGCTTTTCAGCGCCAATAATAGCTGCACTTATTTCCAAGTTATGTACCTGTTTTTTTAACTGATCCTTCTGACCACTGCGCAACGAAACCTTACTTAAGTCTCCAAAACCTGCAAATTGCTCCCTAAAAGTAGCTAATAATAATTGAAAGTTTTCCCTATCGCCGTGGCAGTAAGCAATTCCCAGCGTACAATTTAAAGATTGCTGTTCCGTTAATGGAACATCTGAAGGTTGTAGAATTCCATCCTCGACAAGGTTATCTTTTTTATCAGCACCCAACTGCTCAGAAAACCATGTAGCAAGCAAAAAAAGTAACTGTTCAAACGGTTGCGTTTTATGAAAACAGCCACTAACAGTGTCGCCCTTAAGCGATCTACTTACACTGTCTAAATTTGAGGCTGACATGATGATAATGGGTAATAGTTTAAAAGCTGCTTGTGCTCTGATCGTCTTTCTTAACGTCAAACCATCCGTGTCGGGTAAATTCAAATCCAACAGCACAGCATCAAAATCATGCGTTTCAAATTGCGCCCACATCTCGCCACCGGAACCCACACTTATTAAAACCAAGCCGTAAGTATCACAAACTTCATGCAATAATTTACAACTGATAGTATCGTCTTCAACAAGTAATACTTTTCGCCCCTCAAGTTGTGACCTAACGGCACTCATATCTTGGCCATATTCAACGCCTGAGAGACCTGTATCTTTTTGTATCGTCTCCACTTGATCAACACCTGATTCACGCACCTTAGCTAAATCATCCGTCGCTAACCTAGCTATAGAATTATCATGTAATAATGCCATCGCATGTTTTAGGTATTTGTCATGTCTCAGTAGCTCTTCAGAAATGCGATCGATAACGTCTATCGGCACTTCTTTATCATTTTCAACGTCTAAAAGATCATCTGGTAAACATTTTGAGAACGTAGCATCCAAAGATTTGTATTCACCAAGCTGCTTATCAATAACCCTTAGTGGCTTTAAGATGTGACGATTAATTTGCCAATAAGTCAATGCAACAAAAATCAACACCAAACCAACTTCCAACTGATTAAAGTTGCTAAATAGTGTAGCGACAGAAAAGACATCAGATCGATCTACTGAAATAACGATAGTCCATTGCAAGGATGGAATCAGCTGAGAAAAAGCCAAGATTGATGGCGGTAAATCTGCATCTATTATTGACGGTTCCCCCCACAATAAAGATGATCCCTTACTCGTTTCAACTTGTAAACCACTGGCAATTAGCAGTCCTTCTTCAAAATTTATCTCACCACTATTATTACTAATTTCCCTTGCTAACCGCCTAATTTCTGGCTCCTGTTGTACCACATCAATCCGTTGTTGACGGCGACTCTCCAACACTGCGTTAACTTGTCTAAACTCAAAATTCTGAAGATAACCACCGGTCTCTGACACTTTATTTTCTGATGAGTCAACAGCAGGCATAGCAATGAGTTGCAAATTCCGGTCAACTAAAAATACATCACTATAGTAGCGATCCTTGATTATTTTTAATAATTCACTCAAGCCTTCAAGTCTGACATTAACCGTTGAAACCCCAATAAATTTTCCGTCATCAATAATGGGCTCCGTTGCTGTTACCATTGGTTGCATTGAGTAAGGGTCCGTATAAGATTTTGACCAATAAATTCCACCCGGTTCTTTATAACGTGCCGGTACATACCACTCCTGATGATGATAGCCAGGGCCGTCTGCTAAATTATAATTATCATGAAAAATTAATTGGTTACTTTTATCTCGACCCCAAAAATAGCTATCCCGCTCTTTTTTAGTATCAAACTTAAAGGGCTCCGGCCAGATACCACCGCCGGCAATTAAATATTCTGACCCGGGCGTTTCCATGATTGACTTAATGATGGGTTTGATGATGTGACTATGTTCAGTGGAAACAGCGGGCATTAATTTAGCGGCATTAGCAAGGACTTGGGCGATAGTGCTTGCAGGTTCCAAATGCTTATTTATGGCAAGTATGATGCGGTCAATATCTTTATAAGCTCTTTCACTTAACTCTTCGTCCATTTCTGGCTCAATCAAAAACATTAAAATCCATACATACAACAGTCCGCCCACTATTGTAAAAACCAAAATATTTAATATTATTCGAATACTCTGTTCGCGTGAACCCACCCCTTGAAACGCTCTAGCCATAAGCGCCTCTACTGACAATCCTGCGTTTAGTTATCATAAAAAACCTGTTAACTTAATATAGTCACTCAGTCTGGAAAAATACCAACGCTTTCCTAAAACCTACCTTATCGTCTCACAAAGTCAACAGCTTTTCCCTGTTAACTTATACATCCCACGTCCTAACCATTCTTTAACCGCTATTTTTAATTGCCCAAGGTGCCCAACCAAATCCCAATCGACAGACCAGAAGTTTCCAGGCAATGTAGCGAAATCAACAGGGTATGGAATCACAACCCACCCTAGCTGACAAAAGACACTCACCGCGCGGGGCATATGCCAGCCCGTGGTAATCAATACCCAATTTTCACCCCCCGTTGGGTTCACTAAGCGCTTACTGAAATAAGCATTCTCCCACGTGTTACGCGACTCCGACTCAAAAATTATTCTCGTCAAATCCAAACCCTGTTCCTTAAAGAGTCTTCGAGCGACAGCAGTCGCCTTAAAATCCTGAGCTAATAACTGACCCGAACCACCCGTGAAAAGCAGTTTAGCTGTTGGAAATTTCCGCGCCAATGCCATAAATGCCAAATCCCTCTCTGCAGCTTCCCCTAGATTAACGCTATCCCATAACGAGGTTTTTTGGCTCTGCTCTGCACCACTCAACACAACAACACCATCAATATCAATCAATTCAGGATGAGCGGGATAATGACTTTCCAGAGGGTACAACAACCAACTTCCCACTGGAAACAGCGCTATCAAAACAATGATGCCTAACAAAACCGTTAGTAATCGTCTCGCTGACCTGACACGACCGAAAGCCCACAACCCCATCCCCAAAGCAAAAACAATAACCAGCAAACCATCTGGCGAAACGATTCCCCAAAACAATTTAGAACACCAAAAAAATATATCGTCCATCCGCGCTAAACCCCTGCTATTTTTGTATACTGAGACAGTTTTTAATTAATAGCATAACTGTTATTCATATCAATCCAATCTGAACATGTACCGAACCCATCACCAATAGCATGCGCTTAAAGATTAAATACCTTTTTGATAGCCTGCTAATCGTTTTATTTTTAACCGTCTATCCACTGACTGTAGATAGTGCAACGACGCCTGAAACACCCTATGAAATTATTAAGATACTGCCACATAATAAAACACTCTTTACCCAAGGACTAGAGATTAAGGCCGGTATCTTATATGAGTCTGCCGGGCACTACGGTCATTCAACGGTCAATAAAATAGACCTTTCCAACGGCGTGATCCAACAACAATTACAACTGGATCACGCGATTTTTGCTGAAGGGCTCACCCATCTCAACAATACCTTAATACTGTTAACCTGGAAATCTGAAAAGGCTTTACTGATTGATGCCGACACTTTCAAGATCATGGGTTCTCACTCTTTTACCGGAGAGGGTTGGGGAATTTGTTATGACGGAGAGTCTTTAGTCACCTCTAATGGCAGTGACCAGCTCACTTTTCGTAATCCCAACGATTTTCGGGCTACCCGCACCATCAGTATTGTGTTCGATAACCAACCGCTAGGTAATATTAATGAACTGGAATGCACTCACGGCCTTATTTATGCCAACATCTGGGGTCAAGATATCATTGCAATCATCGACCCAAGCAGTGGCGAGGTTGTCAGTTTCATTGATTTATACGTCCTCTATGATCTAACTGCCCGCAATCATAATGAGGTTTTAAATGGCATTGCCTATAGTTCGGCGGAAGATGCGTTCTGGGTCACCGGTAAAAATTGGTCCAATCTCTACCTTATTAAACTAAGCCCCAACGATCCTCACTCACAGTAATCGCACTCACTATCGCAGTGACGTTACCCGCCCTGTCATAACAAAATTATGATAATCCTCTAGTACCCTCGTATGATCGAATGCTAATACTTCTGGTATCGTGTTAAAGGTAAACACCCCACAGTCTTTAGCATCATCAGCTGCAACAGGAAATCCTTGCGCCTCAGCCACATAGACTGCTGTCACGGTATGGTTTCTAGGGTCTCGACTGGGATCAGAATACAGTCCTAACAAAGCGGTTAATCTAACAGATAACCCTGTCTCTTCTGCTGCCTCACGCATGGCTGCCATTTCCATGGTTTCACCCAGATCAACAAAGCCACCGGGAATTGCCCAACCCAATGGTTCAAAAACACGTTCAATAAGTACAAAAGGTCGATCAGGCAAATCGACCAACTCAATAATCGTATCTGCGGCTACGAGTGGCGTCACCGGTTTTGCCATTGCACGTTCTCCCTTATTTTAACGTTAAAACTGGCAAATAAAAATCCGTCATACTCTAATTAACACCGGCTCTCATCGAACGAATAAAACCGATAGATCCAATGATAATAGGTATTTAGTGAACCGATACAATCCATATAAAATTGCCACCGGGAAAATAACAGCATGCAAAACAAACACAACAATGAGTTCTAATAAATGTTCTGCCAAATTATTAACTATCGTCTTTAACTGCAATAACTGCTGTTCTAACTGTTTTTTTAATTCTGCTATTTGTAATTGTACATAAGCTTTAATATCCAAGGTATTTTTAACACGGCCCCACAGCGTTTCATCGCTCCTTGAATGTTGCTGTTGTTGATTTTGCATTGTTAACGCTATCGTCTGATAATCTTGCCCTAAGTCCTCAATGTTTTTATGGGTTTGTTTAATAACTAAAAATGAACGATTATATTGCGCACTTAGAAACTGCTCATAAACCCCCGCATTTACAATAAACACAAACGGTATACTGAACCGCAAAAAAATAACTACCAGTGAAACCTTGAGCCAGAAACTCTTACTCTTTATCGAGACCTTCTCCGTCCAAATAAATAGAACCGTTAATAACAGAAGACCACTATAAATAACCCGACTCACTGGCCAGGCTGTTATCACCATAAACACTTTCTCAGCACCGATAGCGGTCGTACTGGCGAGCATCACCCAAGAAAATTGTTCAACTAAATCATTAACAGGGTCCAATATCTGGCCGGGTGCCAACGTCATCCCTATGCCCAAAGGGACCAGCGCCAACTCAGTCCCTTGCATGACTGAAATAACAGCATTCAGCGCACGGCCCGACACAAAAGCCGTTGATGCGTCATTAAAAGAATTATTTATATGGCTCTGCCCCATTACATCTAGTGCACCGGTGTAATTGAACTTCACCGCAACCAATAATAGCGCCGTAATAACACCTTTAACCCACGCATTTTTTTTCATGTAAGTGATTCCAAAAAAATATGACTTAACTGGCTTTAGTCATTTAATCGCTGCCAACTATTGAGCTAAGGTATACTGGAAAAAATCTTTTTCAACACACGTTAAACTAACCATTAATATCTGAAGTCTACACCGGTGAGCAGATCAACTGTTTAAAATTTAATCATTACACTTTCCTATGTTAATTGCGCATTGCTAAAACTCATTTATGACCCTAGCTACTGAAGCAGTATTACTGACATCATTTCCTAAAAAAGAACAAGCACAAATCCAGCACCTCATAAGACAATTATTATCACTGAAAGAAAGTGACCAAAATAGACGTCCTAAGGCGACCGATGTCATAAAAATCTTATATCCCCTTCATGTTGACAGCCATTGTATATTGGCGACTTTACTGAGCGATTCACGCTTAGAAAAAAGATATAACCCTGATCAGATCACCGCTTACTATGGCAAAGTCGTAACTCATTTAGTTCAGGATATACACTGGCTAAACCATCTGGCTGTTTATTCACCCACAACACATTCCAGACCGCATCAAGCTGAAACACTGCGCCGCATGGTATTAGCCATGACTCAGGATATTCGGTCGATCATGATTAAATTCGCTTACCGAATTCAACGTTTGCGAAACCTCTCGCATGAAGATAAACAAGTACAACACATTATTGCCAATGAAACGCTTGAAATCTATGCGCCATTAGCCAACCGCCTTGGTATTAATCAATTCAAATGGGAATTAGAAGATCTGGCTTTTCGTCATTTAGACGCTGAACACTATCACGCTATTGCCAACTCACTCGCAAACAACCGAAATCAACGCGAAACAGTCATCCAAACCAATATTCACGCATTAACTGAATTATTAGCCCAGGAAAATATTACGGCAACCCTTTACGGCAGGCCTAAACACATCTATAGCATCTGGAATAAGATGCAAAAAAAACACCTTGAATTTGAAGAACTCTATGATTTACTCGCTATTCGTATCATCGTTGCCAATACAACAGACTGCTACACCGTTTTAGGGTTAGCGCATAGCCATTGGCAATATGTCCCTAAAGAATTTGATGATTATATTGCCAATCCTAAGGAAAATGGTTATCAATCATTGCACTCCGTTATTCTCGATCACACCGGCAACCGTATTGAACTACAAATACGAACACAAGGCATGCATGAACAAGCGGAACTGGGGGTTGCTGCCCACTGGCACTATAAAGAAGGGAAGGCTATTAATAAAACCACAAGAAATAATATAAGCGCGCTTCGTAAACTTATTGACGATCATGATTCTCAAACTGATTTACTGGAAAACTTTAAATCTGAATTGTTTTCAGATCGAATTTTCGTCCGCACACCCGCCGGTGATATTATTGATTTAATAAAAGGAGCAACACCGTTAGATTTTGCCTATACCATTCATACTGATATTGGTCATCGCTGCCGGGGTGCAAAAATAAATGGCGTAATAAAACCATTAACACAACCGCTTCAATCGGGTGACAAAGTTGAAATCATAACGGCAAAACAGGCTATCCCAAATTACAACTGGACGCAGTTACATCTTGGCTTTTTAAAAACTCCCCGCGCACTTCGAAAAGTCAGAAGTTGGTTTAAGCAACAAAGTCAGCCCCTTAACACTAAAAAAACGCCTACACCGAAAGCATCCACTTCCACCCCAATTACACCCTCAGTTATAGCCAACCAGCATTCTTCAGAAAAATTTAACCTGACCCCTTTACTGCCCCCTTCACAGCGGCATAACTACAAATCGGATGTTATTGTTTCAGAGCTTGATAATGTCTTAACCTCATTAGCTCACTGTTGTTCACCGGCTAAAGGCGACCCTATTATTGGTTTTATTTCAGTAAAAAAAGGAATTACGGTTCATCGCCAAAACTGTCGTAATATCACCGCCTTGACGCTGGAACAACAGTCGCGTCTTCTGGAGGTAAATTGGAGTCATACAAACGCTAAGCCTTATGCGGTTCCGGTTATCATTAAAGCGAGTAGCAACGATCATTTGCTTAATAATATCATGCAATTTTTTTTAACCAGAAAAGTACATATATCAGATGTCACTCTACACACCGATTCTGATGCAACCGCAACGTTACTGTTATCAGTTCATATTACCGATACCCAAGAACTTGCATCACTCTTAGAGAAAGTCCTTCAACTCACAGATATCATCAGTGCTGCCCGGAAAAAATAAGGCTAATTGCTAACTGTAACCATCCATAACAACGTTATGCTGACAAGACTGTTACCACCGCATCCGTGAGCGTTTCAAGATCAGCTTCGCTTATAATATAAGGCGGCATTAAATAAACAAGACGATTAAAGGGTCGCAACCAAACACCGTTTTCAACGAATAACGGCTGTAACGTTGTCATCGTGATAGGCTCATGCATTTCCACCACACCAATTGCCCCTAAAACCCGCACGTCTTTAACTTGCGGCAACTTTCTACACGGCGCTAAACCCACCGCTAATCCTGCTGCAATCCTCTTAATACGCTGCTGCCAAGGCGAATCCAACAATAATTGCAAGCTCGCTAATCCTGCACAACACGCTAAGGGGTTAGCCATAAAAGTGGGTCCGTGCATAAACACCCCAGGATCACCCTCGCTGATTATTGTTGCTACTTTTTGATGAACGAGCGTGGCTGCCAACGTTAAATAGCCACCTGTTAATGCTTTCCCAAGGCACAGAATATCCGGCGTCACCGTCCCATGCTCAAGCGCAAACAATTTACCGGTCCGCCCAAATCCTGTGGCAATCTCATCGAATATTAACAACACATCATAACGGTCACACAGTGCTCGTACCGCCGACAAATAGCTGGGCGAATAGAATCGCATCCCTCCGGCGCCTTGAACAATCGGTTCTAAAATAAAAGCCGCAATCTGTAGGTGATGCCTTTTAAGTAACGCTTCAACTGATTCTGTGTCTTGCTCTGAACAAGTTTCATCAAAACCACATTGAGGCGCATCTGCAAAAAATTGTGAAACTAAACCATGCGTGAATAAGCCATGCATCCCATTGACCGGATCACTCACCGACATCGCGCCAAAAGTATCGCCATGATAGCCATGACGTATGGTTAGCATCTTACTTTTACTCGGTTGCCCCTGTGCATACCAGTATTGAATCGCCATTTTCATAGCAACTTCCACCGCCACAGAACCGGAATCAGAAAAAAATACCGTTGTTAAAGGCGCCGGTGTTATTGCTACTAATTGCATTGCTAAATCAACTGCCGGTTGATGCGTTAGGCCGCCAAACATGACATGCGACATCGTTTGAATTTGCTGCGTTAAGGCCGCATTGATCACCGGATGATTATAGCCATGAATCGCACTCCACCACGACGACATACCATCAATAAGTTCAGAACCATCCATCAACTTCAACCGGACACCCGCAGCGGACGCAACCGGATAAAGAGGCGCCTCGGTTCCAATGGCACTGTAGGGGTGCCAAAGTACTTGGCTTTATTATTGTATCCAAAAAAACACCTGATTATTATTTTGCATCACCCACGGGTGCCGCAAAACCATCTGAAACCAATGATTCCACAGTAGACCCCGTTAATGCGGTCAAAAAACTCACTAATGCCTTTTTCTCCTGTTCGGTTAAATGCAAAGGCAGAATAAGCGGATCTAGATCCGGGTTTTCAATCCCTCCCTGATCATAAAAATTCACCACTTGTTGCAAGGTGGAAAACTGACCATTATGCATATAAGGCGCAGTCAACGAAATATTTCGTAACGACGGTGTTCGATAACGCCATTTATCTTGCGGATCTTGCGTGACTTCATAACGCCCTAAATCGCTTATCTTTGGCTCGCTTACCGTAGCGATCAAAGCACTGTCTACCGTGACAAACTGTCCTGGCGCTAACTGAACCCGTTGGTGTAATGGTTTAAGCCTGTGAGCCTCTTGATAACCAATACCAGTATTATGCCACTGCTCATCCATAAATAATGCGGCTTGATCTGTTAGGCTATGACAACTCGCACAACGCGCTTTTCCTACAAATAACCGATATCCTTGTTGCGCTAAAGGGGCTAAGGCATCCTTTTTATCGTTAAAAAACCAACGATCGAAACGAGAATCAGCTGCGTTCAGCGTGCGCTCATAACTGGCAATCGCCCTACTGACCGTTTCCATGCTAACACCCCGCTTAAAAGCACGCTGAAATAAACCCGCATAATCAGCACTTGCCTTTATTTTTTCAATCACATAACCAATGGAAGGATTCGCCATTTCATTAGCCGCTAACAACGGTCCCCAAACCTGATTTTCCAAACTGGTTTCCCGGCCGTCATGAAATAAGGTCGCATTAAAGGCAACATTAAAAAGAGTAGGTGCATTACGCCTGACGGTACGGCCTTCAAAACCAACCGCTGTTTTCAGCTGATTATTAGTGAAACCCTGCTCAGGAATATGACACATGGCACATGAAAAAGTATTATTTAACGATAGGCGTCGATCATAAAACAACTTCCGTCCTAACTGTACTTTATCCTCTGTTAGCGGGTTATTAGCGGGTACCGGAATAGCCGGTAACCCTAGCGGGGGCTGTTTGACTGTACTGAGTAAGTCAAACGGTTGACGGTCACTCAAAGCATTAGATTCTTGTTGAGAAGGTATTTTTTCATTACCATCAGACTCATGAAGTCTTGTCTGACGCCATAAAGCCTCACGCTTTAGAGGACTAACAAAACGGTCACTCCCCTTCGCAACTGCGCTAAGCACCGTTTTAACATCATTGATTACTGTTTGTGGGTGTAAGAAGGCAACACTATAGATATTTCTGATCTGTTTGGTTCGATCAATTAAAAAAACGCGTAATTGATGGGAAAATGTCCCGGTGAATTGTCCCTGTTGATCATAATTCTTTTTTACCGGCTGTCCATAGCCATCCAGTATGGGGGCTAAATGATCATCAGATCTTGTCGTTAAAAACTGCCAATCAATCCCCTGCCCCTGAAACCCCTGACTATACTGCTGCATTTTCTCCGGCGTATCGTACTGCGGATTAAAACTCAATGTTAATAACCGTAGATGTTTGCTAATTTCCGGCGTTTTAGCCAATTGGCGTTTTATTTTATGAAAAACAGCCGTTGCCAAGGGGCAACCATTAACATCACCACAGGTTGAATAAATAAAACTTAGTAAAACAATTTTATCCCCCATGAGTTGATGCAATGACAACTCATCCCCTTGACTATTAAGGATGGAACCGTCAGTAGCACGGCCCAAGGCAGGTAAACGATAGCTCCCAGGTGCCGGCGCTGGATAATGCAAGGCCCGATAACCCGGGGCCAGTACTTCAGAGCGGCCCGAATCACCTTGTACCGGGGCACTCAACACACAAGCTGTGAGTACCAGCCCCCAAACCTGAACTTTTGTCATTTTTTCTTATACACACTCATTGTTAACTTAAGCGCCGTAGTTCTGAGGGTACGATGCAACCACACGGACTCTAACGATACAATGAAAAGGCCCCAAACCGCATCTGGTGTGGACGACCTAATTTTTCTTGCATAAAGTCAATAGCAAACTGTTGTTTTAATGCGCTGCCATCCCAATGATAAAGCTTTAGAAACTGTTCATTATCTTGCCCTTTTTTATCCCAGTTTGCGAGCAATGAGGAGGTATAATAAAGACGTTTTCCATCCCAACTTGATGACACCATATTTACTTGTGAACCAATCTTCTTTTCATAAATTTGCTTGGGATTAAAGGGGTCCGAAATATCAAAACCTCGAGTCTTGCCATCCATAAAGGTATTAACCCATAACAGTTGATCATCACTCTGAATTGAAATATCAACCGGCAACGGTATTTTGGAAGGATCACCGATATCAGCAACTTCTTTGCTTTGCCACTGGCCCTTAGCATCTTCATAAATTAACCATATTTTTGATGTTAACGCTGTCGAGGTAAAACAATAATTATGCTCCGGCTTTAAAGCACAACGAATTTCCAAGGGAGCCCCTGGAACATCAAAAATTTTAACCGGCTTACGCGTCTTCAAGTTCCATTGCACCATAGTGGCACCGAACTGTTTCATCGCCGTTTGATCCGTTAACATCTTGCCAAAATCCATCATATAATTTGACCAACCGGTAAACGATGAGGTCAGCATTAGATTACGCCGAGGTAGTACCCGCACGTCGTAATTATAACCATCCGCATACTGACCGGTTTTCACAGCACCATTCAATTGACTATCCGTCGGCACCCAATGCGTTGCAATATAGTCACCATTGTTTGTATATTCAACTAACGCACTACGTCCGGCATGATCCTTATTATTAGATAACGCCGTCATCATCATGCGGCCCGGTAACGCATAAGTGGTATGCGGCCCAACGACTCCACCACTTTTAGCCACAAAATCAGTAATCACTTTGTGCAGCTTAGGCTTAGCTGGATTAGAGTACACATCAAATATGAAAATCTTACTGGTATCTAAGCCTGCCGCCCAAAGATAACGACGGTCATCGGTAAAACCCGAGTGATGGGCTTCATTGCGCCCCCCGACCGAACGCGTATGAATCACTTTGCCATAGTTATCTGAACTCGGTCTCACATCAACCGTCACTAATTTATCCTGTTCATCACCAACCCCTTTAATCCCTAAGGTCCATACATAAACAAAATCTTCTTGTCCTGAAATCTTTGCCATATACGGTGACTGACAGGTTTCATCCGCCTGCGTCACGCTTGGTAACACCCCTAATAACAAAAAAATGCTAATACTGGCTGAAAATACACCAAACCTTCTCATACTATTTTTCTTAGAAAAGACTTTCATCGCTTACCTCGCACCTAATTAACTAAAAAACAACGCTTCATTATTCAACATTAATCATTTCAGATCACACCTTAATGGGCTGCCCTGTGCTATCGCTCCCATACCGTCTTAAAAATCACGCAAACCCAATTTCTCTCAACAACAATATTGCCAGAATAGAACAAAACAAGTAAGGTCTAAATAAACCAATTTAGTGCTATTTACGCCAAACAGCTGAGTTTATTATGACATCGCTATCAATCTCCATTCTCGCTCTGGAAGAGACCATGGTCTATACCTTAGCTGGACCCCATGATATTTTTTCTTCCATCCACTTTTTTAATAAATCATCCCAAGTCAATAAGCATCACTTTACCAGTTCAACCCATATTGTTGGTCCTCAAAAAGGATTAATTACTTGTTATAACGGCTTAGCGATAAACTGCCAAAAAAATCTTGAGGAGGTTGTTCATACCGATTTAATTATTATTCCTTCCTTAGAATTACCCGATGAACCGATACTCCACAAATACCCCGAACTCAAAAATTGGCTTATAAATCATTACCGTCAGGGCACAACCATTGCCTGCATTTGCCTGGGCTCATTTCTATTAGCTGAAACCGGATTGCTCGACCATAAAATCAGTACGACTCATTGGGCTTTTACACAAAGAATGCAAACCACATTTCCCACCCTTGAAATACATAGCGATAAAATCATTACTGAACAAAACAATTTAATTTGTTCAGGAGGAGCAACATCCTGGCAAGACCTGACTTCTTACTTAATAAAAAAATTCACTAACGCAGAAAGAGCCCGTGAAATTAATAACTTTTTCTTATTAAACTCACATGAAGACGGCCAAGCCCCCTTTACAGACCTATTAAATATTTCTGTTGCTAATGATTTAGTTATTCAAAAAACATGCGATTGGATCAATAACAATCTAAATAGCCCTGACTTGCTCCGTACTTCAGTTCAATTATCCGCTTTAACAGAACGAACCTATAAACGCCGTTTCAAAAAGGCGACGGGGTTATCGCCCCTTGAATATATACAAAATATCCGAATTGAATACGCCAAAAAACAGTTAGAAAACACAAAAAAGAATATCCAAACCATTTCTGAGGAAATCGACTATACCGATGGCAGTTATTTTCGCCGTCTATTCAAACGTAAAACAGGAATGACAGCTCAAACCTACCGAAAACGATTTTCAACACTAAATCCAGCTAAAAATTATTTAAAAAAATAAACTAAGACCTTTGCGCGATCAGCTCACATAGCCAGTTAAATTCTGGGACTTCGTTTTTTTGATTCCATTTTGCCCAATAGGGACAATATATCGTCTATATCTACTGAAACACATCTGCTTTCCCCCGTCATTCTGTTTTCAGGCACAACTTGACCGCTGAATAGATCTGCCACGTTTGATGTTGTGTGCCACACACATCAGTTGAAAGCGTGTGCGATTACGCTTGATACCCCAGGTAACGAGCCTTTGCCATCCCATAATGCAACTTCAGCACACCAAAGACACTTTCGACGGTACTGCGAACACCGGAATGGATTCGGTTAAAGAGTCTATCTTCTGCTGTCAAAGGGCGGTTACGATAAGCGCGTTTTGTGACTCTGTTGCCGATGCCTTGTTGCGAAAGCCAATCTGCGTGTTTCTGGCTTTGATAAGCACTATCGGCATAGACCGCGGATTCGTCACCTTCTAGTAAGTCGGTAAAGCAGTTGGAATCATGCGCGCTGCCAGAGGTGAAGTCTGTGACCTTGATCAGGCCATCTTCATCAACACTCAGGTGGGCTTTGAAACCATAGGTGCTTTTACGCTTTCCGTCAGAACCTGCTTTGACGTTCCAGTCAGCATCCGGGTCCTGAGTTGAGCCACCACTCTTGGTCTTGTTGGGCCGACACTGCTTGGCTTCGATGACACTAGCATCAACGATGCTGACGCCGCCTGATTTGATGTAGAGGCCTTGCTCAATGAGTTGATCATTGATTTCTTTAAGTAATGGTTCCATCAATGCACGTCTTTCCAACTGCTGACGAAAACGCCAGAAGGTGCTGTGATCTGGGATAGACTCCGTGATATCCAATCCTACAAATCGCCTGAAAAGCAGATCTCGAGCCAGTTGTTTGTTCAATGCCGGATCACTCAACTTGTAGCAGTTCTGTAACAGTAAGGCTTTGAGCATCATTAGTGGTAGCCAGGCTTTTTAACCGCGTGTACTGGAGTGAATGTTAATTAGTAATTGCTCGAGACGAGACCAATCAATTAAACCATGGACTCCATCCATTTTTTGCAATGACTCGTGATCAATCAGCAGAGCATCTCCAATGATTCTTTGTTTGAGGTTCTTCCAGGCCATGTTATATCTAATGATTTATGATAAGTTAATATGGTAGTTTTACCGGATGAGTCTTATCGATAATCAGTTGTTTTGCTCTGTTTCGTGCAAAGGTCTCAAGAAGAAAGAAAAATTTCTAGAAGAGAACCAGTCTCTTTTTACTGAACGTCAGCTCGACTGATTTATCCGTCAACGAGCAAATAACGGATTAGATGATTCTAGCACTTTGATGAAAATCTCAAACCGATGGTATGTCCACACGGACAAATTCACACAGTGGTTTTCATCGCACAGCGCATAAAAGTTGTGCTTCTACCCGGTGGTACTAACTTAGCCTCTCAAAATATTTTTAACTTATTAGCAATCATCGTCAGCTAGACTTTGCTACTGCCGTTAATTCGCAGTAACGATGTAACGGATGTGTCAATATTACTCTGGATATGCTGGTTTGCTAAATACCGACTGCCTATAGTTTAATAGATAAAAACTATACATAAGATATCAGCCTATGGATAAGCGCACCATTAAGAATACTTATATATTGCCTATAATTCAAAGTATCTGTGTGAATTATGTATCAATATTACTCTGGATTATGCAGGTTTGTTAAATACTGACCCCTATAGTTCAATAGATTAAACCTATCCTTAAGGTGATGGTGTGTCAAGACTGTTGTTTTATATTTTTGGAAACATTGATTTCTCAGCACCATAGAATGCTAACAACGCACCTCTATTAGACGTCAATTACTTTGTCCGGTACGTGTCAATTAACTTGGCCGGTTGATAAGGTTTATTTTTCGTTAGTTGTTAGCCTGTTTTTCTCTCCTTTCCATCAAAACTTTTTTCCGGCAACTTTCACCTTTGATCTCTAGGATTGTGGCGTGGTGTACCAACCTGTCGATAGTGGCGACTGTCATCATATTGTCATCAAAGATTTGATCCCAAGCGCTAAACGGCTGGTTGGAAATAATGATTAAACTGCCAGTCTCAAAACGATGAGCAATCAACTCAAACAACGCCTGAGTTTTCTGACTACTCTTTTTAACATAACCCATATCATCGATAATCAGTACAGCGTATTTATCTAGTCGAATCAGTGCATCCTCTAGACTGAGGTCCTCCTTGGATTGCTGTAAGCTTTGTACAATGCGTGTTGCCGAGATGAATTTAACACGTATACCCTGCTCAATCAGCGCATAGCCAATAGCCAATAGCCAATAGCCAATAGCACATGTTAATCAGTGTAGAGATATTTTGTATTAGGGTAAAGGGGTTGAAATACAATGCAGGTATGCTAAATATTAATTGGGCTGAGTTTGTGGGTCAGAGTCTAGAGAATCGTGTTGATGGTTTGGTTTCTTTAGATCGCTCTTAACTGCCGATGGACTCAGCCTCTCAACCAGCGTTGAAAAGTTTCCACTTTATCTAGGGTATTTACTCTGTTTTTAACCCTGATTTTCGATGTTTAAATCGATAAGAATCGTTCCCTATTTCGATGATGTCACAATGATGAGTAATTCGATCCAGAAGCGTAACTGTCATTTTTGCATCACCAAACCTTGCACCCATTCACTGAACTTCAGATTGGTTGTGATTATCAGTGAGGTTCGTTCATAGAGCTGACTGATAAGGTGAAAGAGTAATGCGCTACCAGACTTGGGAAATGGCAGATAGCCCAGCTCATCAAGGATAACGGCATCCATTTGTATAAGCTTTCTCGCCATTGTGCCTGTTTTATCCTGCTGTTTTTCCAGTTCGAGTAGGTTCACTAAATCAACCGCATTAAAAAAACGCACTCGCTTTTCATAATGAATAGCGGCTACACCCAATGCCGTGGCAAGATGAGATTTACCTGTTCCTGTGCCACCAACAAGAATAAGGTTGTGTGCATCGTCCATGAATTTTGCGGTTGCCAGTTGTTCTATATGCTGTTTTGAAAGGGCTGTCTTTCCCATTCAAAGTTAACTAAATCACGATGGATAGGAAACTTGGCTGCTTTCAATTGGTATCGTAGACTACGTGCATAGCGGTCTGTTATTTCGACATGAACCAACTGACTCAATAAGTGCTCTGGTGAAATATCTTGTTTTCTTTGAGGGCCTTCCGCTTTAATTTCAGCCCACGCATCGCTTATTCCATAGAGGCGTAAGTTTTTTAATTGAGCATGCAAATCAATGGACATTGCATGCTCCCAATAAGTGATCATAGCGCTGAAAATCAGCCTTTGGTTCCTCGTTTAGCTGTAAGTGATGACCGGCATTTAACTCTTTAGGCTGGGCCGGTTCAGTTAACCGCCTGAT
>JYMV01007269.1_pt1 | contig 18237 bp, 10 predicted proteins | sample 338911 | NCBI WGS metagenome assembly JYMV01 (sample SAMN03354496, study PRJNA234377) | hydrothermal vent metagenome | biome: Deep sea; feature: Hydrothermal plumes at the Eastern Lau Spreading Center, Western Pacific Ocean; material: Seawater | place: Tonga | collected 2009 | depth 2000 m m
ACGCTGACGATTCGAGGAGAGAGTCCAAACCGTGACTCGAGGTATTCGGCGTTGGTGTACATGCCGGACCGGTACATCGGCAGGATGATTCGGTGCGCCAGAAGCAGCCAACCGGCAACGCAGCCGACCCAGTTAATCAGGTAAAATTTAACGCCACCGCCGTATGTGGCTCCGGAATCGACCACCAGATCAGTGGAGTCGACCAGTGTGGCGTAGAGCGAGAGGCCGACAATCCACCAGGGCAGAGTGCGACCGGCCAGGAACCAGTCCTTGCTTGTCTTGGTGCCGCCGCTTTTGAGGAGGGCAAACAGAATGACCGGCCCGTTGAGAGCCAGCACGATAATCCAGTCAAGGGTCGTCATGGTTCCTCGGGCGCCTGGCCAAGCGCTAATCGGCGAAAATCCTTTCGTTTACGGTGACGCCAAGGCCCGGTTTGGTGGAAGCGGTAACGCGCCCATTTTGTGGTTGGGGTTCATCGTGAAAGATCGGCTCCACCTCGGCGTCGGGCAGATCATCCCAGCTGGGTATTGGAAAATACTCAATCATTGGGACGGCCGTTTCCGCAAGGGCAAAGTGGATGTGCGTTGGACCGTAGGCGTGCGGAATGACCGTGATGCCGTTGGCCAAGGCGAGGGAGCAGATCCGTCGTCCCTCGGACAAGCCCCCGCACCGCCTGAGATCCGGTTGGATGATGTCCATCGCCTGTTTCTCGATAATCTGTTGGAATCCAAACCGCGTGTATTCATGCTCCCCACCGGAGATGGGGATCGAGGTTTCCTGACGGAGCTTGGCATAACTGTTCAGGTCATCCGGCAGGAACGCTTCCTCGAGCCAGGCCAGCCGATACGGTTCCAGTCGCTTCACCATCTTTTTCGCATAAAGAAAATCCCAGCCCATGTAGGCGTCGGCCATGATTTCAATGTCATCACCGACGGCATCGCGAACATTTGCGACGTGCTCCTCGTTGGCACGCATGCCGGCAATACCGTGGCCGGGACCGTACGGAAAGCGCATCTTCATCGCCTGATAGCCTTCCTCGACGTAGGCCTTGGCTTCGGCCTGCACCTTCTCAGCGCCGACAGGATGCAGCGCTGATGCATACACTGGAATGTCCGGTTTCACCGGGCCGCCGAGAAGTTCATATACCGGTTTTCCGGCGGCCTTTCCGGCCAGATCCCACAGCGCCAAGTCGATCGCGCTCAGCGCATGGAGTGCCACGCCCTTACGCCCGTAGGGCAGGGTGGCGCGAAACAATCGATCCCACAGTCCCTCGATTTCGCCGGCATCCTGCCCGATGAGGAGACGACTCAGGTGGTTTTCAATGATCAACGAAATGGCGCTACATCCGTCCTCGCACCAACCCGAACCAGTGATGGCTTCCTCGGTTTCAATCTCGACCACCGCCATCCCGGAGTCCCAAAACCACGATCCGCGAGTCTCCCCAAATTGCGGATAAATATCCAACGGCGTCACTAGCGGAAGCGTTTTTTCCCGTTCAGCTAGGTGGCCCCAAAGGGAACGGTTCGCATGTCGTGTCCTGACGGAGGTGATTTTCACGCCGCGACGTTAAGGGATAGGCCCAGGATTCACAGCAAGATTTGTCCTCCGATTGCGCATCGAAAATTGATTTGGCCCAAGCGCTTGGCCAAGCGACCATCCGGGCGTGGAGATTCGTTCCCCGGAGTCGGAGTCGGAGTTTGTGGCGTACTACGAGTTGCGCTGGCGCGTGCTGCGCAAGCCGTGGGGGCAACCGTCCGGCAGTGAACGCGACGAACTCGACGCCGCCGCGACGCACGTCGCTGGATACGACGAGGCCAAGCGGCTGGTTTGCGTGGGCCGCCTGCATGCCGTCGAAACCGGCGTCGGCCAGGTGCGTTACATGGCGGTGGAGGAGCCGTTGCGCGGTCGGGGGCTTGGCCAAGCGGTGCTGGACGAACTCGAGCGACTGGCCAAGTGGCAGGGCATGTCGGTGATCGTTCTGGATGCGCGCGAGGCGGCGGTTGGGTTCTACCGCCGCAACGGTTACGAGGCGGTGGGCGAGGGCCCCGTGCTGTTTGGCGAGGTGCGGCACAGCAAAATGCGAAAGAAGTTTTCAGTTTCCATGCCCTGATCCGGAATGTAAGTTCGCCTTTCAACCAAATGGCAGCGGATCAATCGACATTTTTTGGGACTCTGCTTCGCAAGGCGATTCGGCGTGTGATCCGTTTTTATTACCCGACCATTCGCGTGACGCACGCTGAGCGGTTGCCAGCCGAGGGAGCCACCCTTTACATCGCGAACCATCCCAACTCGCTGATCGACCCGGTGCTGATCGGCATCGCGACCCGTCGCCCGGTTCGATTCATGGCCAAGGCACCGCTGTTCGAGGGGAGGGTGCTGGGGGCGCTGTTGCGCTCGGTGGGGATGATCCCCGCGTACCGTGCGTCGGACGACAAGTCGTCGGTGCGGCGCAACGTCGAGTCGCTCAGCGTGGCGGCGGAGAACTTGGCCAAGGGGCTCCCGATGGGAATTTTTCCCGAGGGCAAAAGCCATGACTTGACGCATGTCGAGCAGGTTAAGACCGGCGCGGCGCGTATCGCACAGCAGGCGGTGGCACTCGCCGAGGGCAAGCCGGTTTGGGTGGTGCCGCTGGGGATCAATTACGAGGAGAAACCGCGGTTCCGCAGTCGCGTGTGGGTGGCGGTTGGCGAGACAGTGGATGCGACCGCTTGGTTTGCCGAACACGAAGGGAACGAAAAACAGGCCATGCGTCAGTTGACCATCGCACTCGACGAACGGTTGAAGGCGGTCGTGGTGCACCTCGACGACGCTCGGTGGGGGCCGCTACTGGACGACCTCGAGTGGGTTGCCCCGGTGTACGCCAGCGCCGACAAGGTGCGCGCCGTGTCGCGCGTGCAACGGCGAAAAAACATCGCGGAGGCAATCAACTACTTTGAGTCGAAAGACCCGGAGCGAGCCGAGGCCATCACGGCCAGGGTGGCGGCGCATCAGGAGGCGCTTGCCCAAGCGGGAGTGCGGATCAACTCGCCGGTGTTTCAGTATACCGGCGCGGGTTTGTTTTGGCGCTTCGCATTCAAGATTTACCGCGTTGCGTTTGCCCTGCCGGCGTTGATCGGGACGCTGCTTCACCTGATCCCGTTCGTCCTGGTTCGGCTGATTTCGCCGAGGTTCGAGGGCATCGGCAAGACGACCACGTCACTTTACCGCATTTTGGTTGGCTTGCCGTTTTATGGGGTTTGGTACGTGGCCGCTTGGTTTGCATTGCACCGATACACAGACGGAAAAATCGCCACCGTCTCGGTCTTGGCTATGCCGCTGATTGGCATTTTCGCATTCCATTACTGGATCAACGCTGGTGTCGTTTGGCGCTCGTTGCGAGAGGAGGCCAAGCTGTTGTTCAACGCCAAGTTGCTGGCCGAGTTGCGCGCGGAGAATCTCGCTGTCAAAGAACAGATTGCTGAACTGGGCGACGAGTATCGGGAAGCCTTTCCTGACAAGTTCGCCGATCCCGAATCTGCGGCTTCAGCGTGAGCGAAAAAACTTACCGTGGCCATTGGGCGTCACGGTCAACGGGCTTTTGGCGCTTATATCATCCTGCCAGGGGCCGTTTGGCGTGGTCGCCGTTTGCAGAGTTCCTTTGAATTTGATCACAATTCCGTCTGCCCGGGCAACGCCGACGGTGGGTGCTGTTTTCTTCTTCTTTGGCTTGGGGAGCCAAGTTGCCTTTTCGCCGGAGTCGGCCATGGTTTTGTCGATCCACTTCCTGTTGGCAGCCGGCTGCGGGCCAAAGCCGCCGCCGTGAATCACGGCAAACAACACGTCCGGTTCCGGCGAGTCCTGCTCGAACACCCAGCCGCCGCCGCTGTCGCCGGCCTTGCCGGGTCGCTGGCCCTTTGCGTCCTTGCTGTGATAGATGCGTTCGCCGTTGCCTTTGGCCCAGCGGTTTTTGACCACCTTGAGCCCGTTGCCACGGCTGACGAATGTGAAGCGAAACCGGCCGTGCTTTTTATTCAGGCGCGTCTTGCACAATGCTGCCGGAGCGATGCCGGTAATCGGGCGGGCCAATCGCACCACGGCGATGTCGGCACCGGGGCAAAGGTACGCTTTCTTGACCTGACGATTCCGTCCCTTGCCGCCGCCGAAACTAATTATCACGTTCACCTCATCCGGGGTCTTCGCCTTTTTTGACGCAAATGCTTGGCAGTGATGGCCCAACTGGGTGAGATCAAGGTGGCTGCACCGACTCCCGTGCCTCCCGTTTTCTTGTGGCCACGCCAGGCACCCGCATAGGCATGGCTCTCCGCTGCTGATAAACACGTCACCAGTCCGCAGAAAATGACGCCAAGCGCCACAACTCGTTTTAGAGAAGGTGCGAGGTTTTTCACGGCACGAAACCAAGCGGCAAACAACACCACACACTATTGGCCGAGTGCGGGGAAGGCAGCAAGCAGCTTTTGGCTGAAGGTGTTGGGGTGGCCTTCGTTGGGTTGGATCGGGCCGGGGGTGGTGCGGCCGTTTTTGATCGCCTTGGCCAGGGTGGCGACAAGGTCGTTGACCAATTCCGGGCGCTTGGCCTGCAGGTTGTTTTGCTCAGCGGGATCGGCTTCCAAGTCGTACAACTGGACCAGCGGCAGGGACTTGTTTTTCTTGGCGGCAGCCGGCTTGGGGGCGCTCCAGCCGCCGGAGCCGGGGCAGAGGACGAGTTTCCATTTGCCGCGGCGGATGGCGAACGAGCCGTTGATCGAGTGGTGAATGGTGAACGGCCGCGCCTTGGCTTGCGCTTGGCCAAGCAGGGCAGGGAGGAAGGAGAACGAATCCTCGGCGGCGTTGGCCGGGATGACGGCGCTCTTACCGAGCACATCGGCGAGCGTGGCAAAGAGGTCTGCCGTGCAAATGGTTTGTGCGTTGCGAGTGCCGGCCTTGATGCGCCCCGGCCAGCGCACGAGGAATGGCACGCGGTGGCCACCCTCGAAAATATCGGCCTTGTGCCCGCGCCAGTCGGCGTTGGGCTTGTGGCCCTGCTTGACGAGGTTGGGAATCTTTGCCGCCGGCGAGCAGCCGTTGTCCGTGGCGAAAATGACGATCGTGTCCTTGGTCAAACGATGCCGGTCGAGCGCCTGCAGCACTTGGCCGACGACCCAGTCAGTTTCCATCAGGAAATCGCCGTACTTGCCGATGTCGGATTTGCCCTGCCAACGTTCCGACGGAACGATCGGCGTGTGCGGACTGCTCAGCGGCAGGTAGAGGAAAAACGGCTTGTCGCGTTGCTTGGCCCGGGCGTCGATGAACGCCCCGGCCTCGCGGGCAAAATCGCGCAGGCAATGAATCGCCTCGAAATCCTCCGCGCACGGCCCGGGCCGGTGAAACGCCTTGGTCACCGTCGCCCAGGCGGTGGGCTTGTCGTTCTTCAGGTAGACGTACGGAAACATGTCGAGCGACGCGGGGATGATGAACGATTCGTCGAAGCCGATGGCCAACGGGCCACCGCTGACCTGTTTGCCGTAATCAATCTGCCAACCGTCGCCCTTGGTCGGGCCGGTCTTGGCTTGGCGTTTTTCGCCGTTGGGCAGCATTTGCCAGCCAAGGCCGAGGTGCCACTTGCCGACGACACCGGTGTGGTAGCCGTTCTGTTGCAGAAATTTCGGCGTGGTCAACCGGTCGGTGGCAATGAGAGGCTCGGACAGTCCCCAAAGCACGCCTTTCTTCATGGTGCTGCGCCAATTGTAGCGGCCGGTGACAATGCCATAGCGGGTGGGCGTGCAGACCGACGATGTAGTGTGCGCGTCCGTAAACCGCATCCCCTCCCGTGCCAGGCGATCGCAGTGCGGCGTCGGCGCCCTGCCACCCGCATGCGACAAGTCGCCATAGCCAAGATCATCGGCGAGGATGAACACGACATTCGGCTTGTCGGCGGCAAACAAGGTGGCGACCGATAGAAGCAGGGTGACAACAACGGGAATATACTTGCGGCTCGGCATGGGCTTTCCCTACCGCAAAGGCCAACCGCAGGCAATCCCCGGCTCCCGTCGAACACCGGCAAAAGCTTTACCGCGCAGCCAGGCGATATACCCTCGGCTCATGCGGTTTTTCCTCTGGTGCGCCTTGGTGCTGGGCTTGGCCATGCCGGCCGGGGCGGCGAGGATGAACGTCGTGTTCATCCTCGTGGACGACTGGGGTTGGGCGGATGCGGGGGTGCAGGGGAGCGATTTTTTTGAGACGCCAAACATCGACCGCCTGGCGCGGGAGGGGATGCGGTTCACTCAGGCCTATGCCGCCGCTGCAATTTGCTCGCCCACGCGTGCAGCCATTCTCACCGGCAAATCCCCGGCGCGGCTGGACATGACCATCTGGCATGAGGGTGCCGTGCGCGGTGGACCGAAAAACAAGCGCCTGCTCGAGCCCAAGGCGCAGCCCAACCTGCCGCGCGAGGAGGTGACGCTCGCCGAGTTGTTCAAGCAGCACGGTTATTCCACCGCGCACATTGGCAAATGGCATCTCGGCAAGGCGGCGTTTTACCCGGAGACACAGGGCTACGACGTGAACATCGGCGGCACCTACTGGGGCGCGCCGGCGACGTTCCACTGGCCCTATCGCGGCCCGTGGTCGAAGAGCGATCCTGAGTTGCGCTACGTGCCGGTCGGGCCGGGCCGGTCAGGCGATTATCTCACCGACAAACTTACTGACCACGCCCTGCACTTCATCGAGCAGCAGCGGGAGCAGCCGTTTTTCCTGAGCCTTTGGTTCCATACCGTGCACACGCCTATCGAGGGCAGGCCGGAACTCGTCAAACGATTCAAATCCAAGAGGCCGGGCAAGCACCACAAGCATCCCGAATACGCGGCGATGGTCGCGAGCATGGACGAAAATGTCGGCCGCGTACTTCGCCAGCTCGACGAGTTGAAACTCGCAGACAACACCGCAGTCATCCTCACTAGCGACAATGGCGGAGTCGATTTCCCGACTGCCAAGTCCGGCAACCGTCCACCCACCCGCAACGTCCCGTATCGCTCCGGCAAAGGCACGCTTTACGAGGGTGGCCTGCGCGTGCCGCTCATCATCCGCTGGCCCGGCCGCACCCACCCTGGCAGCGAGTGTGCCGCCCAAGTCACGTCGCAGGATTTCTTCCCCACGCTGGCCGATGCGCTTGGCCAAGCGGACGCACCCCAGCACGATGGCGAGAGCCTACTCCCCCGGCTGCGCGATCCCAAAGCCCAGCTCGCCCGTGAGGCGCTTTACTGGCATTACCCCCATTACTACCCCCGTATGACCCCCGGCAGCGCCGTGCGCGAAGGCGACTGGAAACTCATCCACTACTACGAGGGCAACCGGCTGGAACTCTTCAACCTGCAGAACGACCCGGGCGAAACCAATAACCTTGCCGCCGCGCAACCCGCCCGCGCCCAAGCCTTGCGAGGGAAGCTCGACGCCTGGCGCAAAGCCGTTGACGCCAAGGCCCCCACACCCAACCCGGCTTGGCGCTCCCGGAAATAGTCTCAGCCGTGATGTGGGGCCGTCGTTTTACTTGCGGCCGGTCAGGCTTCGGATGTACTGGACCTCGGCCTTTCGGTAAGGCGTGCCGTCGCGGCGGAGGATTTCGTGAAACCATTCCTCCGGCTCGGCGGTGTATTGCCTGCGCCACGAATCCCACGGGTAGTTCGTCTGCGTCTTGCCGGCGACGAAGCCCCAGTTGTAAGCGGGGATGTTCTCCTTTTTGAAATAGCCGAGCACCGGGTTGAAGCGGCTGCCGTTGGGGCGGGCCATGTATTCGGTGCAGAGGATCGGGCGACCGTAGCGCTTGAGTTGCTCCACGCGCGGCTTGACGTGCTCGAGCCCGCCGTAGTTGTGGAAACTGATGATGTCCGACTGCTCGATCATCACTTTCTCGTGCGGCTTGAGTCTTGAGTGGTCCGGCCACGGGCCCATCCACACGCCGGCGGTGAGCGGCTGGCTGGGGTTCTCGGCACGCGCCCACTCGAACACCTTGCGCAACAGCTTCGTGGCCATCGCGGCCTTGATCGCGGGGGGGAGTTCTGACTTGTCGCCGTTCTCGCCGTAGGAGTTGGCATTGGGGTTGTCCGGCTCGTTGAACACGTCCCAGGCATACACGCGCTTATCGTTGGCGAAGCGTTTGACCAGGCCACGAATATACGGCTTGAGCTCGTCGTGGCGTTTTGGGTCGGCGAGGATTTCCCCGCCGGGCGCCTGCAACCAGCCGGAGTTGTGCAGGTGCGGCTTTGGGGCGCGTTGTCTGCCCAGTTTCGGGTGCGGATCCCACACGCCGTCCAGTGGCACGAGCATGATGTTGATGCCGTGCCTGTCAGCGATGGCCAGGAACCGGTCCACTCGTTTCAGGAATCCCTTGGCATCCTGTGTCCACAGAAGGTTGTGCAGATAAACCCGCATGCTGTTCAGGCCAAGGTCAGCGGCCCAGCCGAGCTCGCGGTCGATGGTCTTGGTGTCGAACGAATCGGCCTGCCACATCTCGAGTTGGTTGATTGCCGTGCTGGGGTTGAAGTTGCAGCCCACGCGCCAAGGCTGCTTGGCGTGCCAGGCGTTGGCCTTCTTCGGCGTCCAACGATCCCGGCCTTCCGCCTGCCCGGTTGTCATCGAGATCAAAATGCCGGCCAAGCAAGCCAAGCGGGTCAACGAGTGTTGCATTTTCTTCATTTGATTGTGATTTCGTCGGGTTGCTGCCTTTGCAGCGGCGAAATTATTCCGCCAACAACCGTGGAACTGTCAACATTTGTTCCCAGTTTGATGAGGAGGCGCTCCTGTTTGGCGTGGATTCCTCGGTGGGGCGGCCCTGGTCATTTCCGGATGACCTGCCGGGCTTTTCCCTGGATCAGGCTGTCCATTTGTTCCAATTGCGGAACAATGGACTGCACCTCCTCGGGGAACCAGCGGAAGCCCTTGTCGAGATGGTTGCGGCTGCTGGCGGTTTGTTGACGGTTGCCGTAGAGGAAGGCCCAATTGGTCGGCAGCCAGAACTGTTGCCACAACCTGTTTTTCCGCAGGATGGCTTGTCGCAATTCCTCGACGGGAATGGGAATCAATTCACCGGTGACAGCGGCGCGAATAGTTGATGTGGGGTCGGCCAGTCCAAGTTGCACGGCGATGGTGCGGGCGGCGAGCCATTGGCCTTTGCCAGAGAGTGTCGCGCCGTCTCGGGTGACCGCTTGGCCAAGCAGGGAGGAGGTCAGATCAACGACTGGCAGTTTTCGCGCTTGGCCAAGCCGGAGAATGGCGGCGGTATAATGTTTGAGATTGGCGTTGCGTTTTTTGACATCCAGGCCAAGGCCAAGAGGATCCTCGAACGGCACTGGCGTGACCAAAACCAATCGGCTGGTGCGAGTGGAAAGTTGCTCGAGGGTTTGTTCGTAGGCCTTGGTGAAGTCGTCCAACTTTGCGAGGCCCTGGAGTGACTCCGATTGGCCAAGCCACACAAATACCACGTTCACGGCGAGCGGCTTGCGGCGATCCGCCTCGCCGTAGCTTGGCTTGGCGGTGCCAAAAAAATTGCGCGGGCGCTGCTGCTGGTAGACGGTGTCCGCCGGCCAGGCCATGTTGCGAATGGCAAAGCGCTGCGTTGGGTGTGCAGCAGTCAACAGCGTCTCGAGGTAACCGTGCCGCTGACTCTCGACGGCGTTGGCCGAGCCGACGATCACGATATTGGCGTCCCCCTCGATTTGGAAACCATTGGTGAATGCAGGAGCCGGACTGGTTGTCTTGGCCAATGGGCGCACCAATGCGGGGGCGGGCGGTGGAGGAGGTATTGGCTTGGGTGGCGTGGGATTGTTTAGTGCCCCGAGCTCGAGCGCCTTCAGCGTGATGCCAGCCTGATATTTCCAGTTGCCCGCGATGGACACCGGCTTCAAGCCCTTGGCGCTCATGCGCATTTGCGTCGTCTTGCCACCAAAGCCTCCCGACCAGCCATGATCAATCACGCGCACAGCGATTACGTTTCGGCCGGTCTTCACAAGTTTGCCAGGCACAGGGTATTTACGGGGCGAGGTCCAGAAGCCGGGTCGCTCGATGCCGCCGACCTGTATGCCATTGAACCAGGTCATGTCCATGTCATCAATCGGCCCCAGCTCGAGCGTGAGCGGTTTGCCGGCGTGCACGCCGGGAATCTCAATCGCCCGCCGGAACCAGACCGTGCCGTCGTGACCAGGCAGTCCCGCTGTCTCGTAGAAAGTCGGAAGCCTCATCGTGTTCCACTTGGCATCGTCAAACGCGGTCGTGAACCACTTGTCGATCATGCCGCGATCGTTGGCATCGAGCTTCGCGCGCCACGCAGTCACTTGTGGCGTCCAGCCCGGCTTGGGTTGGGGCTTGCCCTCGTTCAACGCCCCCTGCTTGGGCAAAGGTTTCGGAGGAGCCTTCTTTTTCGGCAGGGCGGCGAGCAACTGCTCCTCGGTTTGCTTCTCGAGGGCAATCTTTGGGTTGTGCACCAGTTTCACCGGGCGGTAGCGAACGTTCTGGGCAGGACCGCCATGGATTTGGAGGGATATTTTGCCGGACAGTTCGCCCTTGGGGTCATCCAAGGCCACGCACAACTTGCCATTGATGGCAGTCCATATCTGGTGCCCGACCGCGAGGATTTCGTACCGGTTCCAGTCGCCGGGTTTCACCGCCCCAACCGCGTTGTTGTTCCAATCCAGCTTGCCGCGACCATGCTCGTGGTAGAGTTTGCCCCACACGCCGGCCCCGACGTCGGCCTGGTAGCCAATGGCCTGACCGGAGGCATTGGCTTTCTTGGAACGAAACTGGATGCCCGCGTTGCGGTTGTCCGGGGTCAGCTTCACGTCGACCGTAAGGTAGAAGTCCTGCACCTCGCCGTCCGCCCAGATGAATTTGTTCCCCGGTACGTTAACTTCTGAATTCCCCACGATGGCATTGTCCTTGACCGACCAGTACTTCATCTCGGAAGCCGACCAACCGGTGAAATCCTTGCCGTTGAAAAAGGTGGTGTCCACACGCGGTTTTCGAATCCATCCGCCAGGTTGCGGCGAGGCGGTTTTTTGGATGTCGGCATACCACGCCTTGATGCGTTTGAGCATTGCGTCGGCGCGATCGGGTTGTGCGGCGGCGAGATTGTTTTTTTCGCTTTCGTCCCTGGCCAGGTTGAACAGCTCGATGGTTTCGTTTTCAAATGTGCCGGGCTTGGCCTTGGGGTGCTGCACCACGAGTTTCCAAGGGCCGTCGCGTAGTGCCTCGCTGCGGGCGCCGTTGTTGGAAAGCGAGCCCCAGTAGAGCGGTCGCGGCGGCAAAGCCTTTTGCTCGAATATGGCGGGCGACAAATCGATCCCGTCGAGCGAACGATTCTTGGGTTTTTCTATGCCGGCCACCGACAGGATGGTCGGCATGACGTCGAGGGTGATGGATAAGGCATCGGTCGAGGTGCCGGGCTTTATCTTCCCGGGCCACCACGCAATCGCGGGCACGCGGGTGCCACCCTCGTAGACAGAGCCTTTGGATCCGCGATGATTCGGGTGCCCTGTGGCGGTTCCCGGGGAATCCCCGTTGTCGGAAAAGAAAAGGAACAAGGTGTTCTTCTCGAGGCCTAGTTCCACGAGCTTGGCTCGAACCTGCTCCACGCCCTTGTCCATCTCGAGGATCATCTGCTTCATGGCCTCGGCGTGCGGCGTCTCGCGAGGCTGCCGACCGGGCCCACGCTGGATGGGATCGTTCGGTCCCTGAACCGGGGCGTGGGGTGATTCGTGCGCCACGTAGAGGCAGAAGGGTTTGTCCTTGTTCTGCTCGATGAACTCCAGGGCGTATTTGTTGATCAGGTGCGTGGTGTAGCCCTTCTCCTTCGTCTCCTTGCGCCCATGCCACCAGTCGTGCTTCATGTGGTCTTGATATAGTCGATGTTTCCGCTGTGGTAGCCCTTGAAGTAATCGAACCCATGGTTCTGCGGATGGTATTCCGGGTTCTCACCCGCATAGCCCAGGTGCCATTTGCCGACTACGCCGGTAATGTACCCGGCCTCCTTGAACAACTCGGCGAAGGTTACTTCGGACTTCTGCAACCCCTTGCGGTGTTCGGGATGGTTGGCGCGCGGATGGATGACGGCCTCAACCCCCACCCGTTGCTGGTAACGCCCCGTGAGCAAGCCCGCCCGCGTGGGCGAACACACCGTGCCGCTGGAATGAAAGTCAGTGAAGAGCAAGCCCTCGTGGGCCAGGCGGTCCATGCCCGGCGTCTTGTAATTCGGGTTGCCGTAGGGGGCAATGCTTGGCCCCGCAAACCCCATGTCGTCAACCATCATGACCACGACATTGGGAGCGCCAACACCCACGGCGGCCGAAACAAGCCCAGCGGTGAACAGTATTGAGAAACAGATGCCCCACATGATTGATAGCTTTCTGTTCATAAGGTTTGGTCTCCGATCTTCACTCGGCCAAGGCGCACGCGATTCGCGTCGGTCCAGCTGACCCATAAATAGCCGCCGCTGAAAACCGCTTGGGGCATTCCACTCGAGCGGGTGCCGTTGATTTGTGCAAGCGTCGCTTTCCGCACAATCTTTCCGTCGTGTGAAATCTGTGCCAGTTGTAGCGCTGTTTGTTTGCCCTCGTGGCCTATCCAGACGGTGAACACCGCGTCCTTGGTGCAGACTGTTGTGCAGCGGCCGACAGGTTCGTTCTTATCGAGCACGATATCTCGCCCGAACTTCATCCTGCCATTCTTGGACAATCTGAGAATCACCTGTGCTTTGTTGTTGACTACGGTGAAGCGGCTGATCGCGACGAGGTTACCGTCAGTGGCGATGCTCGGACCGTTGACCGGACAGCCGGGAAAGAACCAATTGTCCGCGTGAACGATCGCCGGTTTGGTCCACCCGTCATCGATCCTGCGCGTGAAGCCGATGTCACGGATTTCTTTTGGCGATCGATCGCGGTAGACGACCATTGCGCCAGCAGCAAGCGGGGCAGCCGATGTCGGGCAGCAGGTGCAGACATCGTCGTCGAGTACGCGCTCCGCCTTGATTTTGTTGCCCTCGAGAACCGCTGTGCGCAGCATCATCTTGCCACCCTTTTTTGCCATCGCCCGGCCGTCCAACCAGAAGGCGCGCACCCGTTTTCTTTCACGGACAAACGAAACAAAGCCGTGTTCCGTCGGGCTTACGTCGTCGTGCATCCAGCCCATTGGCTTCCAGCTTTTGCCGCGGTCGGTCGAGCGCGCGACCCGGATGCCATAGGCGTAGGTCTTGCTGCTGATGCGATCGAGCCAATGGGCGTAGAGATCACTCGATGGCGCCTCGATAACGGACGGGATGTCTGCCCAGTTCACGAACATCTGCTTTGAAGTCGCCACGGTGCGAGCCTTGTCGAAGGCCTTGCCGTTCCAACCGGCAACGCGCACGCTCGGTGTACGATTGCGATCGCGTTCGATCCAGCTTAGGGCAAAGTGATCACCAAACCGGCACAGATTGGGCGCCAAAGAGCCCCCGGCAGCGGGGGTCTTCACGATCTCGAAAGGCGGAGCCGGAATCTTGCGCTGGCCGGCTTTTATTTTTTCAGCCGCTGCGTTCAAGGGCAGCAAGGCGGCAAACAGGCCGAGGGCAATGGGGATTCGTTTTTTCATCATTTGCTTATTTTTTGTTTCGACCCGTTTCCTTGACCCACTTGTTGAGTGTTTCAAGCAATTCACGCGCTTTCTTGGATTCCTTCTTCGCGAGGTCGTTCCTCTCTCCCTCATCCTTGTCCAAACGATAGAGTTCCGTCTCATTCTGCTTCATGTAATGAACAAGCTTCCAGCCATCCTTCAGGATCGCCTGGCAGGGCTGTGTTCCATGCCCGTTGGCGTGGGGATACCACCAGGCCAGAAAGGGCCGGTTCAACGTCTTCCTCTCACCACGGATCAGTGGAACCAGCGAGCGCCCGTCCACGGTCTGCTTCGGCAGCTGCTTGCATCCGGTCAACTCCAGGAGCGTGGGGTAAAGGTCCATCGTGATCACGGGTTCGGACGTTTTCATGGCCGGGATATTGCCGGGCCAGGTGATGAAGGTTGGGATCCGAATCCCTCCCTCGTAGTTCCAGCCCTTGCTGGCGCGGAGAGGATAATTGCTGGTTGGCCTTGAGGCCGGCATGCAGGACCCCCCGTTGTCGGAGGTAAAAACAATGATCGTGTCTTTTGTCAGCCCGAGTTCGTCCAAGGCATCGATCACCTTGCCGACGTTCGTGTCCAGGTTCTCCACCATGCCCGCATAGGTTGGATTCTGCTGTCTTGCCGGGACCTTGCGATTGAATCGTTCGGGTATCATCTCCAGCGGTGTGGCGCCGTACATCCGCTTTTTCTTTTCCTGATACTTCTCGACTAGCTTTGTCGGAGCCTGAATCGGCGTATGAACCGCATAGTGACCCAGAATGAGAAAGAACGGCTTCTTGCCCTCCTTGACTGTCTCCCTGATGAATCCGATGCCCTTTTCCGTCAGAGCATCCGTCAAGTAATCGCCCTGTTTGCCATCTTCCAAATCCGGCACGTCGGCAGAAGGCAGCCCTTTCCGCTTATAGGGATGGAAATAAGACCCAGGCAAGCCATGTTGGGCCGTTGCCATCTGCCAATCGAACCCATGCTGTTTGGGCATTCCAATCTTTTCGGAACCAACATGCCATTTGCCAATATATCCGGTCCTATAGCCTGCTTGCTGAAAGGCCTCGCCTATAGTGGTCTCGACAACCGGAATATGAGTAGCCGCACTGTTCGCGCCGCTTGGTTTGCGCGGATTGAGCCAACTGGTGAAACCAACGCGTTGGGGATACTTGCCTGTCATCAGGGAAGCACGAGTCGGTGAACAGACGTTGCATGAACTGTACGCCCGGGTGAACAAGGCGCCCTGCTTCGCCAACCGGTCAATGTGAGGCGTCTCGTAAAACTTCGATCCATAACAACCGAGATCGGTCCAGCCGAGGTCATCGATAAAGATAACCACGACGTTGGGCCTGGACGTATTCGCGGTCTCTTCCGCCAGAAGCTCCGGCAACCCACCTACACGCACATTTTTTGCCGTGGGCGTCTCGGCTGGATTCTGAGGGGCAAGCCAACCGACAAGATCAGCGAGTTCCTGGGGTGAGATCGTTGCTTCAAGACCAGCGGGCATAAGTGAAGCCTTCATTGCTGTGCGAGTCTTGATATTTGCCTTGAGTACATCTTTACGCAGGCCACCCGGGATGCGTAGGCTCAGGGTGGTTTTACTTTCACTGGTCACAAACCCGATGAGTTGGGTGCCAACTTTTAATGTAACGTTAACACCCTCGTAACCCAAGCTGATGGTTTGATTAGGCTTCAGGATCGCTTCAAAAAGTTGTTCAGAGCTCAGCTTGTTGCCGATATCCGATAGCTCAGGGCCGAAGTCGAGTCCTTCGCCCCGCACGATGTGGCAGGCGATACAGCCGGCTTTTTGAAACACGGCCTTGCCCCTGGAAGCGTCTGGCTTGGCTGCCAGCAGTAATTCAATCGGCCAACGTTTACCAGTGGGCGTGAGAAGCTCTTGTTGCTGCGCAGCAAAGCTGCGGGTATTCGGGCCGGGAGAAGAAGCGAGGCTCCGAATCGCCGGTGGCATGAATTTGGCTGGCAATTTTTTCTGCTGTACCAATTGCATGAGCGCTCCGGCTCCCGACGAGCTACGGCCCAAGGCCGTAATGGCCAAAAGTCGTGATGCCTCGAGCCGAGCCTCATCAGTGGTAACAGTCCGCAGCATGGCCACTGCCTGGTTATTGCCTACGAAACCAAGGGCCCTTATTATAGCTGTGGTTCGCTCTGGCTCGCCCAAGGCGGCCTCAATGCGGTGGTCTTCCTTGAACGCGAAGATTTGATGGGCTGCGCGAATGCCCGGCTCCTTTTTCGGGGCAGTCTGCACCATGTCCATGAGGTGCTTCACCATGTCCTTTCGATTGAAACGCGCCACCAAGTCCACGAAGGTGACCGTCCCCTTGCTGGCGAGTAGGACGGACTCCACTTGGTTCATCACCTTGGGATGCGCCTTGAGAAATTCCGGGGTGGCGCGTTGGAAGGCTTCCAGATAGGTCGCCGGATTGCGTTTTGAATCGCTGAGCAGCAGGGTGGCCAGCGCGGCTTCCTTTGGCTTGCCCGAATGAAAATCCAGCGCGCGCAGGAGGCGCGGATGCTCCGCTGCGGGCACATCAGAGTTCAGAAGTAATTTGGCGAGCAACATTGCAGCTTCCGGTGCGCGCGAACGCCATACGACATCGCGATTAGCGTGGGTCGTCCAATCGGCACCCGTTTTCTTCAGCCACGCATGGAGGCAGGCGGTTTCCTTGCCTTTTTCGCCAATGCCTAGAGCCTCAAGATACCAACGGTCTTTGCCATCGTATTGCGCGGCGAGTTCCACCCAGAGTTGAACGGTCTCGGAGGAGGTGAGCCGGTGCAGGGAGACTGCGCACTCGCGGCGAACCAAGGCGGACTCATCGTGCACCAACTGCCGTACTAAGGGCTCGAGGGGGACTTGATGACGGCGGGCGATGCGTAGTGCGAGGGCGCGAATGTTTTCCGATTCATCACGCAATGCGGTCCCGATGGCCTTTGGAGTGCCTTCCTTGATGGCGGCCAACGCCCAGAGGGCGCGGGCGCGGAAGCGCGGGTTCTTGTCGGTCGCCATCTTTTCCAGAGTAGGCCGGGCGCGCTCCTGCATGCCGAGCAGGGTCGTCCACGCCTTGTAGCGCGCCGACAGGTTCGGGCTCCGCAACGCCTTGACGGCGCCGACGGGCGTTTTGAAATCATAGGCAGGCACCGCATAGACATGTTTTGGAGGTGCCACACGGAAAATTCGGCCCGCGTCGTTGATGGTGCGGTGGCAGCAGTCCACGGGATCGAACCAGTCGGCGATGAACAGGGAACCATCCGGCGCCACGGACACGTCCGAGGGGCGGTAGTTGCGGCCTACCGCGCTACGGACAATATCGACGATGCGGGCGGAATAACCTGCGCCGGCCTGCTTCGCTGGAAACGCCCACACGACGTTGCGGCCGGGCTCGGCGTGAATCATTTGTCCCCGAAAGGGCTCAGGCAACAGGTCCCCCTCATACACGAGGATGCCGGTGGGCGCGCCTGAGCCGGTGATCAGCAGGTTCGGCACCACGCCGGGATCGTTTTGGTGCCACATGCGGCGTTGCATCGTGGCTTCCATGTTGGTGCGTTTATTTCGGTAGTCGGCTCCCGTCCGTTCATCGCGATAGCCGTAGTTGCCATACTCCATCACGAAATTCACGCGGCAGGAGCTCGATCCGTTGTCATTGTCCGACTGCCACATGGTACCGAAAGAATCGACCGTCACCTCCCAGTTGTTCCGAAAGTTGTAGCCGAGCACCTCCACGCGGCTGCCATCAAGCTCGCATCGAATGACCATGCCTTCCTGATAAGGCTTGTGGCTGTTGTTCACGGGGTTTCCGAAAACGTCCCTCACCAAGGTGCCGTCCGCTTGCCACAACCCCGCGTTCAAGTTGCCGAAGTTAAAATAAAGCCGTCCGTCCGGCCCGAACATCACGGCGTGAATTGCGTGGTCATGCTGGCCATGAACCGGATTTAAAACTTTCCCTGTGAACAGCAATTTCTTCGTATCCGCCTTGTCATCGCCATCGGTGTCGGTGAGCAAAAGAATCCTGTCCGGCGCGGAAACAATCGCCTTGTTGCCCAGCACGCAGACGCCGTGCACGCCATCGATGTCAGGATCCTGGTAAAAGACTGTTGTCTTGTCGGCTCGCCCATTGCCGCTACTATCCTCAAGAATTAAAATGCGGTCCCCCGCCTTGCGGGTCTTTTTGCGGTAGTTGAACGCCTCGGCCACCCACACACGCCCGCGGTCGTCCACGTCGATGCTGGCGGGATTGGACAACTGCCCCTGTATCGCAAATGGCTGAACAACCAAGCCCTCGGCCACTTCGAACTGTTCGTCTGTCAGGGCGCTATCCGGCCTCGCCAACGCGCAAACAAGTGCGACACACCACAGGAATATTTTCAGTATCTTCAATTCGTCACTTCGGTTGGCCGGTTGTCTTCAATGTGGAAAGATACTTGATGAGATCGAGCAACTCCGTGTGCGTGAGAGTGGCGGTGAGGCCCGGCGGCATCACGGTGCCGCCCTTGGTGTGTTGCTGTATATTCCTTGTCTGGACGGTGATGATTTTGTCTGTGGTCAAATCGCGGATGCTCAGTTCGTTTTTGTCCACGTTATGAAGAAATCCGCTGAATACTTGACCATCCTTCGTCACCACCGTG
>JYMV01002684.1_pt1 | contig 18235 bp, 16 predicted proteins | sample 338911 | NCBI WGS metagenome assembly JYMV01 (sample SAMN03354496, study PRJNA234377) | hydrothermal vent metagenome | biome: Deep sea; feature: Hydrothermal plumes at the Eastern Lau Spreading Center, Western Pacific Ocean; material: Seawater | place: Tonga | collected 2009 | depth 2000 m m
AACGAATACCGATATGACGTAAGAAAGGAGATCTTGATGGCAACCAAGAAAAAAGCTAAGAAAAAAGCTAAGAAAAAAGTAGCTAAGAAAAAAGCAACAAAGAAAAAAGCAACAAAGAAAAAAGCTAAGAAAAAAGCAACAAAGAAAAAAGCTAAAGCTAGAAGAAAATAAAAAGGACAGTTTGATTTTCTTTTCAGCCGATGCTAATGTAGTGAACTGACTCTCAATTCATTTTCAAACGTATTAACCCATATCGTTTCAGCGCCCGATCAATACTGCCACCCCTCCCTAACCACCTGTTATTTCTCGCCTTATAGGCCCACCTTGACATAGATGGATTTCAGATAAAAAGCTTCCGGGAACATTGCCGGATGGTCTTGAGCATGCCCTGTTCTGGCAATCTCTTCAAATTTTTTCCCCGCAGACCGAATTCCAAGATAAACCGCATCGTAAAATTCATTTGTGGGCACATGCACCGAGCAGGAAGCCGCAAATAATACCCCAGACGTTACACTCGCGCCCGCTTGCACCAGCCTGGTATAAGCCTCCAGAGCCTGGGTTTTATGTTTCTTCTTTCTTGCAAACGCCGGCGGATCTAGAATCACCAGGTCAAAAAAGCATTTTTCGGATTTTAATTGTGCAAGTATTTTAAACGCGTCTCCTTCCTTCTGGATAAAATTTTCCGCTGGAAATGATTTTTCAGGAAAATTTGATTTCATGTTTCTCAATGATGTCTCCAAGGCAAAGGGGTTGCAATCCACCTCCACCACAGACCTGCACCCACCGACAAATGCGTAAACCGAGAAACCGCCCGAATAACTGAATACATTCAATACGGATCGTCCTATGGCCATTTCTCCAATTTTTAACCGATTCTCCCTTTGATCCAGGAAAAACCCGGTTTTCTGCCCTGCAACAACATCAGCCGCAAACTTCAGCCCATTTTCCTTAAATTGCACCCATCCCGAACTCCCCTGCCCATACAAAATCTGCCCATCCCGATAAGTCGAACCATACTCCAATGATTTGCCAACGTTCCGGGCTAATCGCAAAACCACCTGCCGACTCTTGAATTCTTTTTGAAATAATTCACAGAGATCATCCAGAAACGGAAACCAGCTTGTCGTATACAGTTTCAAGACCAGAGTGTCTTCATAACGATCCAGCACCAGCCCGGGGAATCCGTCACTTTCACCATTAATGACTCGATAGCCTGTTGTTCCCTGGGTTTCCAGTTCTTGCCTGATTTTTATTGCTGACTGCAAGCGTTCCAGAAAAAAGTATCCGTTAATTTCCCTCGGTTTACCCAGGTTCAACACCCTAAAACAAAGGTCCGAATAAGGGTCCCATAAACCCATCGCCAGAAAACGGTTATTGTGATCATAAATCACGCCCAGGTTTTCCCGACTTCCATCGGGAATTCGGTTTTGAATCTGATAATTAAAAACCCAAGGATATCCTTTTCGGATTTTGCCTTGTAGCGTTTTGGATATCTGAATCTTAATCATTTAATATGCACTCGTATATGCGGTAAGGTATCCAGAATCTTGACTTGCCGGGCCTGCACATGGGCGGGGGTGGGTCTACGTGTCCAGTGCCGGGGACTGGGCAAGACAGCCGCCATCCATGCCGACTCTACCGGCGAAAGAATTTTCGATGAATGCTGGAAATAAGTCTGTGCCGCCTGTTCGCATCCAAATATGCCATCTCCCCATTCAATCACATTCAAATAGACTTCAAGAATCCTCTGCTTACTCCAAAAAAATTCAATCAATACCGTGAAATAACTTTCCAGTAGCTTCCTTAACCAAGTTCTGGTTTGCCACAGGAATACATTGCGAGCGGTTTGCATGGAAATCGTACTGGCACCCAGCTTTCGATCTGTCGTAATATTAGCCTGAATCGCATACTCGATGGCTAACCAGTCAAACCCATTATGGGTGAAAAACTTCTGATCTTCAGCGGCTATGACCGCCTTCAGGATATTCGGGGAAATTTCTTCAATTGGCCGCCAGGCATTCAGGCGTAGGTTTTGCCGGGTGTCGCTTTCTACCCAGCGTAGCCACATCAGGGGTGTTGTAGGCGGATTCACAAACCTGTATAGAAGGACGGGGACTATAGTGAGAGCAACAAAGCACAGCAAAAAGTCAAAAACAATTTTGCCAATACGAATGCGAATTGGCTTTTTCCCTCGCTTGCGTTTTTTTGTCACAGAGCCTCCAGCCAGCGTGATACCCCATTCGGGACACGAAGTTTAAGGAAGAATATAACTCCCTATTTAAAAAGAGGGGTCCGTTAAAGCTCCCCCTTCCACGAAGGCCAGCGTAACGCTGGGGGCTAGCTTTCCTTTATCACAGAGTTAAAGAGCTTAACAGTTTTTTGGAAGGACTGGTAATGCTGGGGAGGAATTTTTCGAGTATAACTTTTATGATGTTTGAAGGTAAACGGAGTATAAATTATTTTTTTATTTTTTCGTTTCTGGATCTCATAGTGCAGATGGGGGGCAAACGTTCTTCCGGTATTCCCCGATTCGGCGATCTGCTGACCCACCCGGATAGTCTGACCCGGTTTGACTTTGACCCGACTCAAATGGAGGTAGAGGGTTTTGATTCCCAGTTTCGGGTGATCAATTTCGACACAATAACCGTTTGCCCGCACATTCCAGTTTGTGCGAGTGACCTTACCAGGGAATCCCGAATAAATGGGAGTCCCCACCTCTGCTTTGAAGTCCGTCCCGGAATGCCCCCCTACTCCCTTGCGGAAATCTCCAGGCAGGGAAGTGATTTCAGTATAATGCCGAATAGGACTTTGCGCTTCGACAATACGCTGGGCGATCTCTTTTCCTTCTCTATCAAAATATCCGCCATTTTTCGGGTCGAACTCATCAAAATAAAACGCTTCAAACGTTTTGCCAAATAATTTGCTTTTATAGGAAAGTTTGAGGATTTTAAACTGCTCGGGACCTTCCAGTTGCTGGTACACCGCTTCCAGGTAATCGCCATTTCTCATGCCCTTTTTGATATCCATGAACCATACCATGAGGCGCCCCAGATGCGCGGAAAGCGCGGCACAGCCTTTTTCACGGGTTACTACTCTGCACACGCTATAGTTCAAGGAATTGCGGACTTTAAAATTTAGCGAATGGATGGTCCTGCCTTCCAGAGCCTCATCGGATGAAACCGTAAATACCGCAGGCGTGATAACAGCCGTCTTGACAGGTAGAAGAACTTCTTTTTTATATATCTCGGACTGGGGCGGTTCGACAGAGTTTTGCAGTATTTTTTCAGTGTCCTGCGGCAAAGACGCAACAGCAATCTCAGTTTTTTGATCAAAATATAAGAGATGAACATTCAGCCCCACTGAAATGATGAAGAGAAAGACAAATCCAAATCGTAAAATGGACTTATTTTTCTTTTGGATATACTGGTTATGTAGCGAGGAGGTGGGAATGTCCATTTTATTTCCTTCAGTTAAATGATACAGTGGCTGTTTAAAATAGTAAGAAATCACAAAAAAGGCCAGGCGCCCTGCAAAATTCAGCCCATTATATAAAATAATGCCCAATAATACAATAAGTTATAGCCCAGTCATCACAGATTACCAACCTGAAATCCTTTTACTGGAAGAAGGGGTAGAAGAATATCCCTTGGCGCAAGAAGTCCTTTCCCGGCTCCCCGACATTCCCCGGCAGAAATTCCAGGATATTTCCATGCTCACACAGCAGATGAAGTCCTCACAGTACGATGTGTTTGGGGAAGGGAAAAAACGTTTGGCATTATCTCGTTTTAAAGGTTCCTTCCTGAAGAAGTGTCCAGGTATCAGTCCGGGTATGGTGTGTTGCAATTACTATGTTGTGAACTTGGCAAAAAACTGCATCTATGATTGTTCTTATTGTTTTCTGCAGGATTTTTTAGGGAACAACCCCATGCAGGTGGCCTATGTTAATGTTGAAGACCTGCTTGTCGAATTGGAAGAAGTGTTCACACAATATCCGGATCGCAACTTTCGGGTCGGTACAGGGGAATTGACAGACAGCCTGGCTCTGGATGCCATCGTCCCCTACACGGCCTACCTGCTTCCCTTTTTCAACCAACAATCAAACGCCGTGCTGGAGTTAAAAACCAAGTCGGACCAGATTGCAAACTTGCTGGACCATTCCGATCCTACAAATATAATTGTATCCTGGTCGCTGAATCCACAAACCGTCATTGACCAGGAAGAGAAGGGGACACCGAGCCTGGCCCAACGGCTTGAATCTGCCAAGGCCTGCCTGGACAAGGGCTACCGCATCGGATTTCATTTTGATCCGATCATTTTGATACCGGGTTGGGAGGATGCCTACCAACAGTTGGTAAACATTTTGTGTGATAGCCTACCCATTGCCAAGGTGGAGTGGGTGAGCCTGGGAAGTTTTCGATACCGTCCCTCTCTGAAATCCATCATTAAAAACCGACATCCGCAAACCCACTTATTCACCAGCGAACACCTGCCCAGCAAAGATGGAAAGTTCCGCTACCTCCGTCCCTTGCGAAACCATGCCTACAAAACCATTCGCGGTTATCTTAAGTCCCGCCTGGAAGAATTAAACATTTATATTTGTATGGAAACCCAGGAAATCTGGGAAGGCGTAACCGGGAAAACACCAAGGAGCGATGAAAAACTGGATCAGTTTTTCGATCTTTGATCGAAAATTTTAAAGACGCATTGGCATGACGATGGTCTTATACTGGTCATCATCCGCCACCGTAAACAGGCAGGAGTGGTTTTGATCCTTTAGATTGAGAGTCACCAAATCCCCTTCAATAACATTCAGGATATCCAGGACATATTTTGCGTTAAGTCCGATCGAGACTTCCTCTCCCTCATACTCAAGGGACATTTCCTCAACAGCTGCTCCCAAATCCGTATTATCTGAAACCAGAGTCAGGGTGCCTTTGCGGATTTCGAACCGGACCATTTTCGACTTTTCATCTGCTAATAGAGCCACACGCTTCAGGGCATGGGTCAGGTCATCCTTGTTGGCTTTGGCCTTCAGGTTATTGTCCCCTGGAATCACTTGCCGGTAATTGGGAAATTTTCCGTCTATTTTGCGGGACACAATCACCTGTTTACCACAAATGAAAGCCAGGTGATTATCCTGGGAAGAGAACCCGAACGTTTCGTCTTCGTCCTCCATTAATTTCAGCAACTCCGACAACGCTTTCTTAGGCAAAAGGAAACTTAAGGTTTCCCCTTTTGCAACATTTGACTTGACCGGTCGGGAAATCATCGCTAACCGGTGCCCATCGGTACCCACTAGGTTTACGCTGTCCCCTTCCGACTCCAGCAACAAACCATTCAACGCCTGCCGGGTCTCATCGGGAGAAACCGAGAAAAAGGTTTTACGAATCATTTCCTTCAAAATTTTGCCATCAAATTCCAACAACGGTTTGTCACTGTATTCCGGCATAGGCGGAAAATCCTCCGGGGGAAGCCCGGGCAACCGGAATTTCGATTTTCCACACTTTAAAGTGATCCAGTTATTTTCTTCTTTTTTCAGATGGATTTCTTCATCAGGGAGTTCCCGGACAATGTCAAAAAGTTTTCTGGCATTGAGCGTCACGGCCCCGGGTGCGATCACATTCGCCGCATAATGGCCCAAAGTACCGATTTCCAAATCGGTGGCTCGAATACTGATGGTGTCTTTCTCGGCGGAAAGGTGCAGGTGGGAAAGAATGGGCATCGCCCCTTTTGGTTCAACGATTCCCTGAACTTTGTGCACACCGTTCAGAAGAACATCCCGGCTTATTCTGACTTCCATGAAACTCCTCAAGGTAAGTAATAGCCCGTTTTCAGGCTTGAAGATTTTTAGCACAATTGCAAATATCTGTCAAAGAGAAATAAAGATTCCAACCTCACTGAGAAAATCACCCGTAAAACTCTTCACTCAAACAACTTTTTTAAAACATTACATACACACCTAACGCCCGGATGTTTTGAAAAATCTTACCTAAAAAAAGCATGGTTTCCCAATAGGTTTACACAGCTTAAATTTTACTATTTAAACACCAATAATATTGGTATATTTTCCACTACCCCTAGCTGAATACATTTTATCTTTTCGGAGGTTTTTACGAAGACCGAGCAGCGGAGCTGGTCCCGTGAAGAGGGCTGGTCTGGCGACCCCACGTCAGAGACCTTAAAAGATGCCCAACTGGTTTTGCTCTTTGGCCATCCCTCAAACTTGAAAAATGAAAGTCTTTTTAAAGAAATTCGCCAGTCTTATCCTAACGCCTATATCCTGAGTGGTTCCACCGCAGGAGAAATTTTAAAAACCCGCGTTTATGATGATTCGCTTGTGGCTACAGCGATCTGGTTTGAAAACACCGTCCTTAAACCCACACATTTAAAGATCAAAGATCGAAAAGACAGTTTATCCATTGGAGAAGAACTGGTGAATACGCTGGATCATGAAGAATTATGTCATGTCTTTGTTCTGGCTGATGGATTGAATGTTAATGGAACCGAACTTATCAAGGGAATGGTGAAACATTTACCGGAAGGCGTAAAAGTTACCGGAGGCCTGACGGGAGATGGAGGAGAATTTAAGGAGACCCTGACCGGTGCCAACCAGATGCCTGAAAGTAAAAATGTGGTGGCCCTAGGGTTTTACGGAACCCGCTTGAAAGTCCATTGTGGTTCCATGAGTGGATTTGAGCCTTTCGGTCCCGAACGCAAGATCACCCGTTCTGAAAACAATATTCTTTATGAGCTGGACGGGGAACCGGCCTTTGGATTATATAAAAAATATCTCGGGGACCGCCTGCAAGATCTGCCCACCCAATGTTTCTATTTTCCCCTCTATTACAAAACCTCGAAAATGGAAAAGGGCATTGTGCGCACGATTTTGGGAGTGGACGAAGAAACCGGGAGCATGACCTTTGCGGGCGACCTGGAACAGGGAGGCACCGCGCGTCTCATGAAAACCAATATAGACAACCTTGTCAGCGGGGCCGAAGAAGCCGCCAAAGCATGCCAGAGCGCGGGAGCTACCTCCCCCGGTGCAGCAATTCTCATGAGTTGTATTGGAAGAAAAATTATCATGAAACAACGAGTGGAAGAGGAAATCGAAGCGGTTGAAGGAATATTCGGCCCTCAAACCACCTTGACCGGGTTTTATTCCTATGGTGAGATCGCTCCCATTGAAAATTCCATGGATCCTCACCTGCATAATCAGACCATGTCGATCACCACCTTTTCCGAAACTTGATTTTCTCAAAATGAAACATAAATTGCTCCTTCGGCAGATCAAAAAGTATCTGGGCGGACTGGAAAATATCCCTCCCCAATGGGAAGGCTTCCTCAATGCCGTGGATGATGCCTACCATACAAACGATGATGATTATGCCTTGCTCGAACACACCATGGATGTGTCCGCCGTGGAGATTCTTGAAAAAGGTACGAAGATTGAGTGGCTCTCCCGCCTGCCCGATGAAACCCCACATCCTGTTCTGCGTATTTCCAAAGAAGGAGAACTGCTTTACTTCAATCAGGCAAGCCTGAAGTTGCTGCAATTATCGAACGCGGATCCCGCCGAGCCACTACCGCTTCATTGGCAAAAACTGGCCCGTGGCGCGCTTGATCACCACACCAATAGAACGATTGAATTGGAGTTTTCCGGGCGTTTTTTTTCTATCACTTTTTCTCCTGTTGACGAACACAACTACGTAAATGTCTATGGGTTTGATATTACCGAACGGAAACTGGCGGAAAATTACCTTCTCGACCATAACATTATATTAGGGGACCTCGTTGCGGGAAAACCTTTCCAGGAAGTCTTGGATAGCTTGTGCGAAAAAATGGAAAAATATAGCGAAGGGCTGTTAAGTTCCATTCTTATTCTGGATAAATCAAAAAAATTTCTTCAACACGGTTCTGCTCCCAGCCTGCCTGCGGGATATGTTAGAAAAATGAGCCAGGTTGTCCCGGGTCCAAAAGTGGGCTCATGCGGTACGGCCGCTTTCTTAAAACGCACAATTGTGGTGGAAAACATTTCCCTTGACCCTCTTTGGGAGGACTATAAGGAGATTGCTCTTGAATATGGCCATAAAGCCTGCTAGTCCATCCCCATTATGGATTTTGAGGAAAATGTATTGGGCACCTTCGCCGTTTATTATACCCAGCCCCGCAAGCCCACTCCAGCAGAGATGGAGCTGATCAAGACTTCTGCCAATTTAGCGGCACTGGCAATACACAATCATAATGTGAAGGACGATTTGAAAAATTATGCTGAGGAGCTAAAAAGAAGTAATAGCGACTTGAGAGATTTTGCCCATATCGCCTCGCATGATTTGCAGGAACCCTTAAGGAAAATATCCATATTCAGCGATCGCCTGCAGGAAGCCAAGTCCCAATTGAGCGAACAACACCGGGACTATCTCTCAAGAATGGGAAATGCCGCCCATCGAATGCAGGCGCTGATTGATGACCTGCTTCAACTTTCCCAGATAACCGCCAAGGGAAAACCTTTCAAAAAAGTGGACCTGTCCGAAATTTCCCGTGAAGTCATCGAAGATCTTGAAACACGGCTCACGGAAACCCAAGGCAAGATCACCCTCGGCGACCTGCCCATTCTTGATGCCGACCCTTCCCAGATGCGTCAACTTTTGCAAAACCTTATTGAAAACGCCTTGAAGTACCACAAACCAGACATCCCCCCCGTTATCCATCTGGACTGCCAACCCAGCCAAAACGGGTGCTGGGAAATTTCTGTGCAAGATAACGGAATCGGGCTGGATGAAAAGTTTTCGGAGCGGATTTTCGTCCCTCTGGAAAGACTGCACGGAAGATCGGCTTATGAAGGAACGGGAATTGGCCTGGCTATCTGCAAGAAAATTGTTTCCCGGCATGGGGGCAGGATAACTGTAAAAAGCCAGCTGGGAGAAGGGTCCACATTCACCATCACTCTTCCCAAGAGCCAACCCACTTAACCCGCATATTGCAGAGGGTTGTAAATCACCCCAGCTACCCCATGCGGGCTAAACTTTGGCTGGCCCGTCAACCGGACTTTTTAGCAATTTTCGCCCAGGTGTCGCGGAGGGTTACGGTCCTGTTGAAAACCGGAGCCCCAGGAGCGGAATCCTCATTATCCACGCAAAAATATCCCAGCCGTAAAAACTGAAACCGGTCTCCCCCCACCGCGTCCTTCAAAAAGGGTTCAATAAACGCGCCCTGGATAATCTCCAGAGAATCTGGATTCAAGCTTGTTTTCAGGTCAGGGCATTCTTTCTCGTCTGCCGGATTTTCTTTGAGAAAAAGGTGGTTGTACAATCTCACTTCGGCGCGCTGGGCATGGGCCGCAGTAAGCCAGTGCAGAGTGCCTTTCACCTTACGGCCCTCCTGGGAAGAACCGCTTTTGGTTTCCGGGTCGTAAGTACAATGTAGCTCAAGCACCTCTCCCGTTTTTTCATCCTTAATCACCTGTTCGCATTTGATAATGTAAGCATGCTTCAACCGCACCTCCCTGCCCGGAGCAAGGCGGAAAAACTTTTTAGGAGGATCTTCCATAAAATCATCCCGTTCAATATAAAGAACTCGGGAAAAAGGAATTTTGCGAGATCCCGCCTCGGAGTCTTCCGGGTTGTTCTCGGCAATCAGTTCTTCCACCTGATTTTCCGGGTAATTCTCAATCACCACTTTCAACGGTCGAATCACCGCCATCACTCGGGGTGATGTCCGATTTAAATTTTCCCGAACGCAATGTTCCAGCAAAGCAAAATCTACCGTGCTGTTGCTTTTGGAGACTCCGATCCGCTCACAAAAATCACGAATTGCCTCCGGGGGGTAACCCCTACGGCGCATGCCCGATAAAGTCGGCATACGTGGATCGTTCCACCCGCTCACATGCTTCTCTTCCACCAACTGCAAAAGCTTGCGCTTGCTCAATATTGTGTAATTCAGGTTGAGGCGGGCAAATTCTATTTGCTGGGGACAATAGATATCCAGCTCTTTCAGGAACCAGTCATAAAGAGGCCGGTGATCCTCAAACTCCAGGGTACAGATTGAGTGGGTGATCCGCTCCAGGGAATCCGATTGACCGTGCGTGCATGGGATAAATGCACCACTTATCTCCGGTACGGTGGTGGGTTGCTTTTAAAATTCGGTACAGCACCGGGTCACGCAAATTCAAATTCCCTGATGCCATGTCAATTTTGGCCCGCAAGACCCTTTCGCCTTCCGCAAACTCACCGGCCCGCATCCGTTTAAACAAATCCAAATTTTCTTCCACCGGCCTGTCACGGTGGGGGCTGTCCCGTCCCGGTTCGGAAAGCGTACCACGGTATTCACGAATTTGTTCCGGGCTCAACGCATCCACATATGCTTTGCCTTTCTCAATCAACCGGACCGCATATTCGTAGAGCTGATCAAAATTTTCTGACGAGTAATGCAATCGGTTTTCCCAATCAAACCCCAGCCATCGCACATCTTCCATAATGGCTTTTACATATTCTTCTTCTTCCTTGCTGGGGTTGGTGTCATCAAACCGCAAGTTACATTTTCCGGAATATTGCGCCGCCAGGCCGAAGTTCAGGCAAATGGACTTGGCATGGCCGATATGCAGATATCCGTTAGGTTCAGGAGGGAAACGGGTATGAACCCGCCCATCATATTTCCCGGTTTTTAAATCTTCCTCGATAATGTTCTGGATAAAATGGTTCGAGGATTCTGAATCGTCCATTTGCAAAATCTTTCCGCCAGCATAACGCTGGACTCAATCTGCACGTGATATTCTTCCCTCCAGCAGAGACGGAACCTTTTACTTCCTCTCCCTTGAAGGGAGAGGATTGAGGTGAGGGTGATTTAATAATACTTCAACCCACACACAGAAATACTCGTGCAATACACAGGCTAGTGGTATTTTAAGGTAAAAATAGTTTTCCCTAAATGTCAGATAATACGTTTGAATGACCAGTAATCGCAAATTTATAATTCTCCTGATTTTCATAATCGCAGTAGTGTCCAGCTTCTGGCTGGTTTCCCGCTACCCGGCTTTGGATATTAAAGCCGCCCTCTCCGGCAGTGAAGCCTTTGAAGACCCGCTCACTCACCAGGCTCACTTTCATGCTCCGCGCAAAGCAGATTTTATTACGCGGGTGGTTTATACCACCCTGAACTGGTATGAAACCAACTGGCGCGGAATGGCGTTTGGCCTGGTTCTCGCCGCCGGATTCTATACCCTGCTCAAAACCATTCCCCGCCAGTCTTCGGATCGGCGCTTCCGCAACAGTTTTATGGGCATGTTTGTCGGTACTCCGCTGGGAGTCTGTGTCAATTGTGTCGCGCCTATCGCCAAAGGCATGTATGAAGCCGGCAGTAAAATGGAAACCGCGTTAGCTGTCATGTTCAGCTCCCCCACCCTGAACATTGTCGTCCTCACTATGCTGTTCTCGATTTTTCCTTTTTATATGGCGGTGATGAAACTGGTGGCAACTTTTATTTTGATCCTGATTATCGTTCCCCTGATTTCGGAGAAAAGGCGAACCGCACCGGAAAATCAAGTCTGTGAAATCGATCCTGCCGCAACCTACGACCTCAACCACGAATCATGGGCGATGGCTTTCAAATCTGCCAGCCGGGATTACTGGAAAAGTTTGTGCTACATCTTTACCCGCACCGTCCCCCTGATGTTGCTGGCTGGCGTGTTCGGGGCTCTGGCCAGCCATCTCTGGAGCTTTGACAAGTTAGTCGGAGCACCTGTCAACCTGGCCAGTCTGAGCCTGCTCTCCTTTATGGGAACGCTCATGCCCCTGCCTATCGCGTTCGACCTCATGCTGGCGCAGGCCATGATGATGTCGGGGCTTTCCCCTGCATTCGTCACCACGCTTGTGTTTACCTTTGGCACGTTCAGTATCTATTCCGCCATGATCATCGCCCGTACTTTCTCTGTTTTTCTGGCGGTAAAATTATTTTTCATCGTCTTTGCCATCGGCATCGGCCTGGGATATGCTGCCAACAATTTCGTTGAATACCGGCATGTTAAATGGTTGACACAATACGACCAGATCATCTCAACCCCTGATCGGACCCCCTCTGCCCTCTCTACCCGACCGGAAGTCAAAGTTCCTGAAAAAACTGATTCGCCTACGGCCCCCATCATCTTTAAACAGGACAATCTGGAGATTCGTGCGCTGGCACACAGGCCACGCAACAAACAAACCGGCAAACCATTCACACAACGCCTGGGAACGGACATGGGAATCACTTATTCCAATTCCCTGACACCAAAAATATTTCTCGACCCTTTGTTTTTCGGCAGGGGCATAGCTTCCGGTGATTTTAATCTCGATGGCTGGGCGGATATCGCGGTGGCCACGAATAACGGATTCGAACTCTACCAGAACATGAATGGCACCCGATTTAAAAAGGTATTCAGCGGAGTCGAAATGTTGAACGGGAAACAGGGAATCAACATCGCCCTGGTGGACTTGAATAATGACGGCTGGCTCGATATTTTCCTGACTACTTTTAACGAAGGGAATTTCGTGGTGCTCAATCCCCTGCCCGATGATGGCAAGGTAAAAGTTCTTCGGGTTCCCAACGGCGGGGCTCTCTTAACCAGCGCATCGGCCTTCGCCGACCTCAACCGGGATGGTTTCCCCGATATCATCAACGGAAATTATTTTTTAGGCGTTTTCACCCGCAAACCAGTAGGACAAGCCGCCGACCAATGGATTCTCAATCACAATCTGGAATTCAAATCGCAAATCCTGGATGGAATTCCCGGACAAACCCACAGCGTCCTGCTTTCGGATATCAACGCAGACGGAATTCCCGATCTAATAATCGGTAACGACTACCGGGTCGCGGATACCTATTACCACGGAAGTTTAAGCAAAGGATTCAAAAAAATCCGCCAGCAGGACGGCATCATCCCCCTGACTACGCAGAACACCATGAGCATCGATACCGCCGATTTCAATAATGACCTGATCCCGGATATTTATCTCGCCAATATAGGAATGTCGCGCGGACTGGATGTGGTTTCCAATATCTTCGGCAATACCATGCAAAATACCGGGCTGGAATTTTGCGAGTCCGGCAAAACCCTGCTTGACCGAAAAACCTGCCACCAACTCAACCAACTAACTACGTTGTTGAATCCGGAAAAGCAGGATATCACCGAACACTGCACCCGCCTGGAAAACCCGCAATGGATAAAAGAATGTATGATCACACGCATGATTCTCGTGGCTTCAAGCAGAAAGATGCCATCTCTCTGTGAGAAAATTTTAGACCCTTTTGCTCTCAACCGTACTTATTGCCAAAAATTTTTCCAGGCTGAGCATCTTGAATTTTTGCGGGATGATGAAATCCCCATGCAGACTCAGTTCAATCTTCTGTTATCAGGCCAGGCTGACCATACTTTTCGGGATGTCTCGGAACAGGCAAAAATCTCCACCGCCGAGTGGAGTTGGAACGCCCGGTTCGCCGACCTCGATAACGATGAATGGCAGGACCTTTTTGTGGTCAACGGGGTACCCATCACCCAGGAGTTTGCCGCGAATAATTTTTTCCATAATCAAAATGGTAAATCCTTCGCTCCGGCCGAAACAAAATTTGGCCTGGACGACCACGACCACAGCTCGTCCTACACCTACATCGACATCGACCGGGATGGAGATCTTGATATTATCGCCAACACTCTATATGGCCCGTTCAAGGTATATACCAATAATAATACCCAGGGAAACAGCGTGACTATCAAACTGGTCGATGAACAAGGCAACCGGTTCTGCCTGGGTTGCACAATCATCATCCGCTATGGGCCAGATGGCACACGCCACCAGATGCGTGAGATCAAAACCGGCGGCGGGTTCCATTCCTACGACGCGCCTGTCGCCCATTTTGGTCTGGGAGAATATGAAACCATCTACCAAATTGAAATAACCTGGTCCACAGGAGAAACCTCAATACTAAAACATAACTTCCCCGCCAACCACGAATACACTACTAGGCGTAGGGCCAGTACTGCATTGCCCGTCAAGTAGGCCAAGCCCTCAAGCGCAATACTTTTAATGTTCCCCCTGACAAGGGGGATAGAGGGGGTTCGGTTTGTCATGCTGAGCTTGTCGAAACATCTCGGCTCAATTAAGCTCTTGCTATATCCCCTCCTACGGGAGTGGGTGGCTAGCAAATAGTATGGACGACTTAAAGGACTCTTGCTATATTCCTTATATGTCACTTTGGTTAATTGTAGGTCTTGGCGGATTTTTCGGGGCAATTTTACGATACTGGGTCAGCGGGTGGATTCAGGGTGGATTCGCCACCTTCCCTTTTGGTACTCTCGGGGTAAACTTTATTGGCAGTCTGCTACTGGCACTGATCATGTACGCCTCCGAATATCGAGGCCTTTTTGGCGAAGAAACACGGGTATTTCTGACCATCGGCGTCCTGGGTTCGTTCACCACCATGTCAACCCTCAGCTATGAGTCGATGAAACTTTTGGAGCAGGGCGAGCATATGCTATTCGGACTCAACCTTGTGGGAACCGTCACGCTCTGCCTGCTGGCCGTTTATCTGGGAAAAGTTTTAATCACCGTTATGGGACTGAAATAAAATGAAAAAAGAATCCGATGCTGTCCTTTTGAGAATTTTTATCGGTGAGTCAGATAAATATAACGGCGTACCGCTTTCCAAGTATCTGGTCGAATTTTTCAAGAAGGAGGGTTTGGCAGGAGCTACCGTTTTAAGGGGGATCAGCGGATTCGGGAAATCCAGCAAACTGCATACGACATCCATATTGAGGTTATCAGACGACCTCCCGATTGTGGTAGAAGTGGTGGACCGGAAAGAAAATATCGAACGCGTTAAACCGAAACTGGATGACGTGATCGAAGAAGGACTGATCACCGAAGAGGAAGTAAAAATCATCCTCTACGAAGGCCGGCCAGCGGCCGGTGGCAAATAACCGTGATATTCTTCCTCAGCTTTTACCCTTCCAGGGCATGAAGGCAAATGAAGAGAGATATCACGTGTGCCCCGCAAGGGTAGATAACTTTTGCTGGTGAACATAGGTTAAACTCGGCGTGAGAGACCCTCCCTAATCGCTTTTGATCGAGACACAGTTTAGTACGCGCCTGTAGCTCAGCTGGATAGAGCAACGGACTTCTAATCCGTAGGTCGCTGGTTCGAATCCAGCCAGGCGTACCATATAAATGGTATTACCTTCAAGCTGGCTGAAAGGAAGCCGGGAGAGTATGAAGGCGTGTGCCTGAATCTCAAGGACATCCCGCCTGATGATTTGGATGATGTGACACTTGGCCGGATGATGGAGGAAGCTATTGTGTATTATTAGATGGAAAAGGACTTAAAAAAATTTTATATTTGACCAAGTCCAGTAATATCAATGGTAAGTCGCATTTTATGACCTTTGGAAAATCTTTGGAACATTTGGTGGTTGTGAATACTGTAAATTCTGTAAATTTTTGTTGCAAAAAAACTGTCTAAAAGAATAGTATTTTATTGGGTTAGGATTTTAGGGAGGTTAGTTGTCCATGGAGTCAAATAAGAGTCCTCTATTGCAATTGATAAATAACGTTTCTTTTTTTGATGAATTTTCAGAATCAGAAAAGTGCGAACTTGCTGACAAAAGAGCACTGGTAAAAAAATACGATAAAAAAGGTTCAACCATTTTTTCGGAGGGAGACAAAGGTGGTTCGGCACTCGTGATTTTGGCAGGTGAAGTTAGAATTATAAAGTCATCTGTCCCTGCTACTGGAGAGGGACGAGTCTCCCTTAGAAGTCCGAGAGATATCACACTCGCAAAAGTGGGAGTAGGATCGGTTATCGGAGAAGTGTCATTGCTTAGTAATAAGAGCAGAACTACCGGGGTACTTACCTCAGCATCTTTAGTTATTGTACTAGAAATCAACAGAAAAAATTTAGAAAGTTTTAACTCGTCCATTCAAAGCAAATTTTATACACAATTCATTTCGATCCTTATCAATAGGTTGGAAGATATGAACGAAAAATATGGTAGATCACAAATGTAAACTCTCCCACGGAAAAGTTAACAGAAAAAGCAACAGAGTTTTGGAAAAACATTTGGAACAGTGTTTCAAACTACCAAATAAATCTTGTAAACCATTGTAAATAAATGTTGCCGGGGTGGCGGAATTGGTAGACGCAAGGGACTTAAATTGAGCGCCACACTGTGTACGTTTACAACGGTTCAAATGGTGTATGGCGGGGCAAAAAATATTTTATCTTTTTAGTATCCCTAATTCACTATGGCACTTCTCTAGTCATCCACCCACCCCTGATTAGTGGAGAACTGCCATATTCAATCAAAAAACCGCTCTTTTTTCTCCAGCTTCCCCAAAAAGTATTCTAGCAACTTCACTAGCCCGTTTAATTGCCCCCAATTCACCTTCAGAGACAATTTCCACATTTCCAGTCTCCTGCCAGCCACCCACAGCTTTGAGCCAGAAGGTTTGCGCTTTGACGTTGCCGTCCAATGCTGACTGGTAAAGTGCGCCAGCGACTTTGGCATTAGCTTGAATTTTCCCGATGTCAAGTTCATCACGGAAGTGCTTCCTTAACGTTTTTGGGCTGCTGCAACCGATGAGCGGTGCTATCTGGATATGAGGCAAGCCATTCGAGGACATGGTGATGACTTGTTCTCTTTGCTCGTCATTCGGTTTAAATGCTGGTCTTCCTCTTTTTTTCAATTGTGAATCCATTATTTTTCGGACAAATTACGTATAGAACGGAACCAATATATTAGGGGGGTGCCTTGCTTGGGGGGTACCCCCTCCCCTTATCAATTTTACTGTGTCAGATTTGTGTCAAACTGTATGGCACTTCTTGACTTTTATTGACACAACACGCAACGAGCGTCTCCGCAAGTTCAATCAAAATAAGGGTTGAATATTATCAGGAGGGATTAGGAATCCGTTGCTCTATCCTGCTGAGCTACGGGGGCAATATGTTTATTTACAATAAGTTAGTTAATATATATAGAAGTGAAAAAAATTGACTTTCTGTATATTTGCCACCATTTTGCCACTAATTGCGGTTTTCTCGACTTTTCCAGTATTGCTGGCAGTCAGGTTGAGGGATTGTAATCGCTTTTGATAGAGGAATCAATCTATCTGATTTTCCCGTAGGCCATTTTTGCTTTTGGGTAGCAAATCAGGGGATATAAGCGGCTTATCACACTTATGAAAATAGCTCCTCAGGCCCAGCAGTGTCATTCACTTGCAATTCATCAATTACCTTCTGGGCCTCAGGGTTATCCTTCTCCACCACCCGCCATCCAGCATAATATATGCGTTTATAGCCCATCGGGTTGTTGAGGTAATCGTCTGCCATCTTGTCTTCACCATAACCGGTCATTATCTCTGCCGTGATTTCACAGCGTCTCGCATCAAACTCGATTGCCTGAGCCTGATAAGCTTCCGGGGTATCAGGGTTATCTGGAAGGAAATACTCGTCCTTTTCCAACCCCTCACGTTTTTCTATCGCTTCAATCTTCTTGTTGATTTCATCTAATTTGGCATCGCCTCCACCAAAATAGATTCTATGCTCAGCTATCTTCTCAATCCCCTTAGCAATACCAAAAAATACTGCTGTTATTGACAAGCCGGGAGTACCTCTTTTTGATTGGATGTAACTGACCAATTCATCGAGCTTCTTACCATTGCTGGCTGGAGTTTTTACAACCTCTCGGATGGCCTCCAAAGCATCATCCATTACTCATTTGGCCCTCTGTATTTCCACGCTCGCCGAAATCCTTGTTTTTCAGCTTCCTTTGTGGTTGCGGCATAACATTCCCCCTGCTCATCACCAATAAGTATTTTGTCGTACTGCTGGTCTATCGGTAAATGATATATCTTTTCACTGGTGACTTTATTTACGTTACATTTGATCATAGGATAATTTTTGTCCAATTCAATTTTATCGACTCGGATTTTCAGATCATCTGCAACGGCCTGCGCAGTTTCTGAAAGTTCGGTGGTCCATACATTACCCCAAGATTGTATTGTGCTTGTGCATCTCCCTGTTCTGCAGAAAGAAGATGCCACTTTAATGCTTTTTGGTAATCTTGTGGAACTCCTCTATTAAGTTATAATTATTCATACACCTTGTAGAATAATTATCAATACTTTAATGGCTACTAAAAATTCTCGTGATATCAAAAAACATTAGATTTTAATAAGTCTTTTATTTACAATAATTTAAAAACATTTCTTTT
>JYMV01005415.1_pt1 | contig 18234 bp, 15 predicted proteins | sample 338911 | NCBI WGS metagenome assembly JYMV01 (sample SAMN03354496, study PRJNA234377) | hydrothermal vent metagenome | biome: Deep sea; feature: Hydrothermal plumes at the Eastern Lau Spreading Center, Western Pacific Ocean; material: Seawater | place: Tonga | collected 2009 | depth 2000 m m
AATTTATTCAGCTTGTCAATTTCTCTTCTCATTCTCAAAGCTTCTTTTTTATGTAAGAGATCAAACTGATTTTCTTCATCCATCTTCTCCAACTCGTGCAACCGGGCAATGCTTTTGCGAATGGTGGTAAAGTTTGTCAATGTTCCACCCAACCATCTTTGGTTGATGTAGTACATTCCGCAACGAGTGGCTTCTTCGGCAATCAACTCTTGCGCCTGTTTTTTGGTCGCCACAAAAAGGATCTTCTTACCTGCCCGAGCCATGTCCCGGACAACTTTTTCAGCTTCCTGAAAACGAACCAGTGTTTTCTGCAGGTCAATAATATATATCCCGCTTCGCGCCCCATAAATATAGGGTTTCATCTTGGGGTCCCAGCGATTGGTCTGATGCCCGAAATGGACCCCGGACTCCAGCAGTTGTTTCATTGTGATTTCAGACATGCAAACTCCTTAAAAGTTAATGGGTTGTACCTTCGCCTCCATCATCTCGCACCAAGAACCCGTAGGCCACCCTTGGCTTGATCCGGAAACGTGCGTAATTTTTTTGGGAAGTTCCCGATAAAGGGAAACTAAGTTGTGGCTTAGATTAACATATTCAACGCGATGTGACAACCACCACTAGGAGTCTGCCAGCGTACGGCGGCCCAAGCTGATGCCGATGGATTCGGCTGTATGGATCAATTGCGAATCGGATGGAACCTGGCGAACGATTCCCGCCAGGCTTTTAAGTGGAACCAAAACAATATCGCGGGCTTGCAACGCCACCATATGGCCAAATTTCCCTTCTGCGGCAGCTTTCACCGCCTGGATTCCCAGCCGGGTACCGAGAACCCGGTCGAATGACAAGGGGGTGCCACCTCGTTGAGTATGCCCCAGAACCGTGCAACGCACTTCAAGATCGATTCGGTCGCTCAATTGTTTCGCTATAAAATTACCTACCCCGCCCAATTGAGCCACTCCCTGCAAACGGGTAGATGCCGCTTCATTGGTGATCGCTTCCTTACCCATCTCTTTGGCACCCTCTGCGACCACCATGATGCTGAAAGGGCTTCCACCCTCTTGCCGCAAGTGGATTTTTTCCAGCACTTCTTCCAGATCATAAGGGATTTCCGGAATAAGGATGACATGGGCTCCCCCGGAAATTCCGGCTTCCAGGGCGATCCAACCTGTGTCCCGACCCATAACCTCTAGAATCATGACCCGATGGTGGCTCTCTCCAGTCGTTTGCAGTCGGTCCAGCGCATCACAAGCCACCTGCACAGCGGTCTGGTAACCGAAGGTGTAATCCGTACCCACCAGATCATTATCGATTGTTTTGGGGATGCCGATCACCGGCAACCCTCTTTCAAAAAACTTGTAACCCAGCTGCAGGGTTCCATCCCCGCCCACCACAAACAGGCAGTCCAGGTCGAGACGTTTGAAATTTTCGATCGATTGTTGGGAATAATCCTGCGTTGTCAGGTGGCCGTCTTTATTGAACTGGCGGTATTCAAAAGGATCTCCTTTATTGGTGGTCCCGAGAATAGTTCCTCCCAAAGGCAGTATGTCCTTGGTTCCGGCCACAGTAAGTTTTCTGTGGTGGTCAAAGATCAGGCCCTCGAACCCCTCCTCAATGCCTATGACTTCTGCCCCGTAGCTGATAATCGCTGACCGGGTGACCGCCCGGATCACCGCATTGAGGCCGGAGCAATCTCCCCCTCCAGTCAGAATTCCAACGCGTTTAAGGCTCATGGGAAACTGCGGTTTGTAGCGGCTCCGCGATCAGGTCATAATCTGCCACCCCTTTAATTTTTACGGAAATGATCTGTCCGGGCTCGGCTTCACATTTTTCGAGCAGGATCTGCCCGTCAATATCCGGTGCCTGGGAGGCGAGCCTTCCGGTCATCAAATAGTTTTCCTGCGGGTCAAAACCTTCCACCAAAACCGATTCCACCCTGCCTATGCGCTCCCGGTTTTTTTGAAGAACTATTTCTTTTTGAAATTCCATCAGGATATTTTTCCTTTCTTCTTTCACTTCCTGAGGAACCTTGTCCGGATAATCAAAGGCTGTCGTGCCTTCCTCATCCGAATAAGTAAATATTCCAACGTGGTCGAATTCCATTTCACAAAGAAACCGGACCATATGTCGAAAATGTGTTTCGGTCTCTCCCGGAAACCCGGTAATAAATGTGGTTCTCAAGGCCACATCCGAAATTTTCAGCCGAACCTCATCGATCATTTTTCGGACCCCAAGTTCGGTTTCCTGCCGCTTCATGCTTTTAAGCATCTCGTCATGCGTATGTTGCAAAGGTACATCGATGTAGCGGCAGACTTTAGGCTCTGACGCGATGAACTCAATCAACTCCGAGTTCAAAAAGGTTGGGTAACAATATAAAAGCCGTATCCACTCCAACCCTTCGACCTTGGCCATTTCCCCAAGCAGGCGAACCAGTCCGTCTTTCATTCCCAAGTCAAAACCATACATGGTGGTATCCTGCGAAATCAGATTGAACTCCTTGACTCCCTTGCGGGCTAAGTGCTCGGCCTCTGCAAGAATGGATTCTGGCGAGCGGCTGCGCATCGGCCCACGCATTTTCGGGATGATGCAAAATGCGCAACGGTTGGAGCAACCTTCAGAAATTTTTAAATAAGCAGTATAAAAAGCCGTCGTTAATAGCCGATCTGTATAAGACTCATAAAATTCGGCGGGCGTGGCAACATGGTTTTTTGATATCGGGTCAGTATCCGCGATAATGTTTTTCAATTGGGGATACTGGCCCACCCCCAACAGGTGATCGATTTCAGGAATTTCATCAAGGAGTTCCTGGCCATAACGTTCGGCCAGACAACCGGTGACGATTAACTGTTTGCATTTTCCCTCTGTCTTGTGCCGGGCCATTCCCAAAATCGTGTCGATCGATTCTTTTTTGGCAGACTCAATAAAGCCACAGGTATTGATAATGATCACCTCTGCGTCTTCTTCATTCGGGGTGAGGCTGAACCCTGAAGAAACCAAATCGCCCAGCACCCTTTCAGAGTCCACCGTGTTTTTCGGACACCCCAAACTGACCATGCCAATTTTTTTCATTGTCTATTCCAAATAAATTATTTAGGCATCAAGCCTCAGCTCTTAGAGGCTTTCAGCTTCTTTTCCATTTTACGCATGAGTTCATTAAAACCTTTTTTAGCTATCACCTTATAAAACTTACTGCGCAAATTGTTTCTCATGCTGACACCATCCAGGACGACATCCACGACCAGCCATCTCTTCTCAGTCTGGGTAAGACGAAAATCGATATCAACTTCTCCTTCTTTTTCATGAACCACTGTCAAGGGAACTACAGTTCGTTGTTTTTCCTCTTTGGTTTTTCCATACACCAGATTCAGTTCAGCAAAAAATTTCGCAGAACTGGGAAACGCCACATACAGGAACAACTCACCGAGCAAAACCTGAAACCTTTTCTGCTCTGGATCACTGCGCTTGGCCCAATGTTTTCCCAAAGCTTTTTGGCTGATCTCGGCAACATTTAACCAAACCAAAGCGGATTGGGCATGTTTCTGATTTTCTGCATCTTTCTGGCTGGAAAGATTCTTTCCCTTATTAATCTGGCGAATTTCTCCCAAAAGCTGTTGCACCGATGCCTGAGGTCCAAGATCATTGGATTCTGCCCAGAGCAGGCCGGGAATCGCAAAAACAACAGTTAGAACCATTAAGGAAAAAATTTTATTCATATTCGCCTATGATACATTCAAATATTGAGCGGCCGGGCCACGCCCGGAAGGAACTTGCTCCACGCCTTCGGCGGTCGCGTGTGGTGCCCTTCACTAGCTTTCATGCCCTGGGTATTAGCATTACCAACGGGCGCTATGCCAGTAATTTTAAGAAACTAAAATTATAACGCAAACCACAATATAATTTAAAAATATTACCAACCAATAGTTCTAACCAACCTATGGTAAAAGGCCCCTTGCCAACAAAGATTTTGAAACTCCATAAAACTTTCCGGAAATTCCGGCGTTGGGTTTTCCTGCTTGCTCTTTTCCCCGCTATATTATCCGGCAAAACAACCTTTGCCGGTCAATCCGAGATAGATAAACAATACCAGCAAGCCAAGACGCTGGCAGAGTTTGAAAAAATCGCAAAGAAAATCCAAAAAATCTTGGAAAAAGAACCCGGCAGACCGGAATGGGAATGGCGGCTGGCCCGTTCGCATTACTCAGTCGCGAAACGTGCTGGCAGCGAAGACAGCAAAAACCATCATTACAACCGATGCATAGAACGCAGTAGCCGGGCCTTGGATATGAGGCCCAACTCTGCCATCAGCTATTTTTACCGTGCTCTATGCAAGGGGAAACAAGGAGAGATGAATGGTATCTGGTCCAGCTTGGGGATCATCGGGCCCTTTGAAGAGGATATGAAAAAAGCGATGGAACTCGACCCGGGTATCCAGAACGGAGGCCCACATCGTGCACTTGGCAAGCTGTATCTGGAATTGCCCTTTTTTCTCGGTGGCAGTGATGATAAATCGGTTTACCATCTTGAGGAAGCAGTTCGCCTGAGCCCTGATCACGCTGAAAACCATCTTGGACTGGCCCAGGCTTATTACGCACAAAATAATTTCAACTCCGCCCGAAAATCGCTTCTCACATTACTGCGTCTGACCGATAATGTTGCCGACGATGAAGATCTCTTAAAATTAAGGACAAAAGGCCAGGAACTGATGAAAAAGCTGGCTCCTGATTTCCAAGACCCATGATTAAAGAAATTAGAATTCGCAATTTCGCCATCATAGAAAATCTGGCGGTGAACTTTGAAAAAGGCCTGAATGTGCTGACGGGTGAAACCGGCGCGGGTAAATCCATCATCATCGATGCGCTGAATCTCCTGCTTGGAGGTAGAGCAGATACCGACTCCATTCGTTCTGGAGAAACCACCGCTTTTGTGGACGGAGTATTTGAAGTTACAGACCCCAAAACTCTCGACTTGATTCGAGAATCCGGCATCGAAATGGAAGAATGCGAACTTCTTGTCAAACGCCAGATTTCCAATTCCGGGAAAAACCGCTGCCTGCTTAATGACAGCCCGGTCACGGTTTCTACCCTGGCAAAAATCGGCGACCGCTTGGTGGACCTGCACGGACAACACGATCACCAGGCCCTGCTGCACCCTGAAACCCATATCGATCTTTTAGATCTATATGGCAAATCCGGAGATATCCGGGATGAGTTTTCCCGGAATTTCTCGGACTACCTGGCCCAGGCAAAAAAACTGCACTCCATGAAAATGGATGAACAAGAACGGTTACAAAAAGAGGAATTCCTCAGCTTTCAACTCTCCGAAATTGATGAAGCCGGACTTTCAGAGCAAGAGGAAGAAGAAATCAAGGCAGAAAGCAATAAACTGAAACACGCAGAAAAAATCCGCGCCGGCCTGCAACAAAGCCAACACCTTTTGACCGATGAACAGGGTTCCATATTAGAAAACCTGGGGCAAGTTTTGAAGGAGCTGGAATCTGTTCTTGAAATCGACTCCGGTCTGGCAGAAACGGTTGAGCGGTCCCGCTCCGCCTACTATGAACTGGAAGAGGTGGTGGAATCTTTACGCAGTTATGACCGGTCTTTGGAATTCAACCCCAATCGGCTGGAAGAAATAGAAGACCGGCTCGCCGAGATAAACGGACTGAAACGAAAATATGGCAACGACATCCTTGAAATATTAAAGCGCCGGGATCTGATCGCAGAAGAATTGCAGCAGTTGGCCTCCAATGAAGAAAATATGAAAGTCCTGCAAGAAGCGCTGAGGCAAAAAGAAGAAGTGCTATCTAAACTCGCTATCCGTCTGGCTGAAAAAAGGGAGTCTGCGGCAAAAAAATTTACGGGCAGTGTTGAAAAGGAACTGAAAGAACTGAGTATGGGCAATGTCCGGTTTGGAGTACGTTTTGATTACCCGCCTGACCCCGATGGATTTATTCTGTTCCGAAAAGAGAAAATGAAAGCCACGCCAACCGGATTGGGCACGCTTGAATTTTTGTTTTCCCCTAACCCGGGCGAGGAACTGCGCCCTCTGGTTAAAATCGCCTCAGGCGGTGAAGTGTCCCGGGTGATGCTGGCTTTAAAATCAATTTTGAACGATCAGGACACCATTCCGGTGATGATTTTTGATGAAGTGGATACGGGCATCGGAGGAAGTGTGGCGGAAAAAGTAGGGATTAAATTGCAAAAAGTCGCCACGACCAAACAGGTTCTCTGCATCACCCATCTCCCACAGATAGCCGGGTTGGCTTCTTCCCATTACCGCATCGAAAAAGAGATTAAAGGGAAACGCACCCGGTCCAGCATTCGCCAACTGGAATATGAAGAACGTGTGGAAGAACTGGCCCGCATGTCCAGCGGAGAAACCATTACCGACGCCTCCCTCGAGCACGCCCGCGAAATGCTTCGGCCAGCGGCCGAGGGCAGATAGCAATAACTTATTAAGCCAAGATAATTTTTTGTCCGCCCTTCAAGGCCATTGCTAGTCGGCCCCACGCCTAGTGGCCCCTTGGCAGGGGTTGCAACTGAGCAATGGCTTGCTCAGCTGAGAAAACTCTTTGCTAGCCAGAGGAAACTATTGCTTATTAGGGTCCAGCGTCACGCTGGCGGTGGCTTCGGCGGCTTTTTGCGCCGCTTCCGGGTCACCCAGGTAGTAGTGTTTGGTGGGTTTCAAGTTTGAGTCCAGTTCGTACACGAGTGGAATGCCGGTGGGAATATTTAATTCCAGAATATCGTCTTCGCTGATCTGGTCCAGATGCATGACCAGGGCTCTTAAGCTGTTGCCATGCGCGCAAATCAAAACTTTTTTTCCGGCTTTGATGGAAGGTACGATTTGGTCAAACCAATAGGGCAAAAATCGGTCGACCGTATTCTTTAAAGCTTCGGAAGCAGGCAATTGGTGTATTCCGGCATAGCGGGGATCTTTTGCAGGCAACCTTTCGTCATCTTCAGTGAGAGGAGGAGGGGGAGTGGCATAACTTCTGCGCCAGATTTTCACCTGCTCTGCCCCGTGCTTCTTTGCCGTTTCGGCTTTGTTCAATCCTTGCAGAGCACCATAGTGGCGTTCGTTCAGCTTCCAGGACTGGATGACGGGAATCCACATCAAATCCATTTTATCCAATACAATCCACAAAGTTCGAATTGCCCGCTTGAGGACAGAGGTGTGGGCCAAATCGAAAGTATAACCTTCTTCCAGAAACAGTTTTCCAGCCGTCTCGGCTTCCTGTTTTCCCTGTTCGGTCAGGTCAACATCGGTCCAACCGGTAAACCGGTTTTCCAAATTCCATTGGCTCTGGCCATGTCTTAAAAGGACCAACTTATACATTTTTCAAACTCCCGGCAAATCAATCCCTAAAGATTCATCAAATTTGACCGCAATATCCCATAAATGGAAAGCAGAGGGGGAAATTTCTACTCACTCCCAGCTAATTTCCATAAAAACATTGTAATTCAAATAGTTACAATTACCCTAGGGCTTTGGGAAATCTATAATATCCCCCCCCCACAAACAGGGGAATTATGCAAAATCAGACCTGTGAGAAAAATTGATTTTTTTAAGTTAAATGTTTGATTTATCAGATGTTATGAATTATATTGTTATCAATCATAAAATTGTTTGCCATAACCTTATCGGGAAAGCTGTAGATTTTTTTTAAGCTTTCTGCTGACAATAGGTTGACATTTTCGGAGAAAAGCAAGCGATTATGGAGAGTATCTCTCATTTTTATCGTCAAGTTAATAGTGGTTTTCTAAATAAAAGCTGCGATCAGGGTTTTGAAATTTCTTATCTTTCGGAATACGATGAGAACGACGAACCGCTATTCCAGAAATTTGTGCACTACACACCGGAGAACCACGAAAAGATCAAAAAGATGATGGAGGGCGATGATTGCATGGAGTTTTTCATCCATGAAACTGACCTCATCAAATACTATAAAGATTTCAAAATGGGAGAACTGCAAAAAGCTCTGAAAAACGAGCCGCCGAAAAAGGTTTTAAAAGATGCCTACCTTTTGAGCGAACAGGTGATCAAGGAATATTTTGAGAACATCGGCTCCTCGCGCATTTTACGTACCCTGGAAGGTCTGGTTAAAATAATTCAGGAATGCATGGATCGTGGAGACCTTGAATTTATAGATATTTTCCAGGTCACTAAAAAGGATTATCATTCCTATACCCATTGCATCAACATTGGTATGTATTGCATGGCACTGGCAAATAAATTGCAAATGCAACCGGAAGCCGTGCGCGAGATCGGTCTGGGCGGCATGCTATTCGATATTGGCAAAAAGTCCGTTCCCTATGAAATTATAATGAAAGAGGGGAAACTGGAGCCGGAGGAGTTCCAGTTCATTCGCAAACATCCGTCAGCGGGCCGAAAGGCGCTCAACGATATGAAATGTTATAGCGAAAACATTCTAAGAATGGTGGCGGAACATCATGAAAAGTTTGACGGCACCGGCTACCCGTTCGAATTAAAGGGAGAGAAGATTTCCCTGTACGCAAGAATTTGTAACATCATGGATGTTTTTGGGGCTTTAACCGCCCCCCGTAAAAATCGACCGGGCATGACTCCTTTTGCCGCCCTGACTGAAATGAAAAACAATATGGAAGGGCAGTTTGATATACGAATTTTGGTCAATTTCATCAAAACTCTTGCGGATGCCGCCGCGGCAAAAGTTTCTGCGTCCAAAACAGCGGGCACTTCGCGATCATCCAGCAACCAGGTAGCGGCTAGCGCCTGATTGGTACTGTCCCTGAAAAACCACCCCCGGATTTTTCCAGCATATCTGCTTTTTGTACCTTTTTCCTTTCGGCCAGATTCAAGTGACTTGTTCTTTACCCTGCCTGCTGAATAAAGGTAAGATAGGCTCTATCAATACTTGCATGGAGAATGCCTGTGTTTGTCGAGGTCGATTCCAACACCAATACGGACCGGAGCTTCAATATGATTTTTCGGGATATCAGTCTCCCCCGGGAATTGTATTGCATCAAATACCCGGTAAACGGGGAGGAACAACCGGTTCAGATCACGGGTTGGGACGCGGAGTCCAATACATCATGCCCCGCTTATGCCTGCAAAGTGGAAGAATCCGGAGATGGGGTTGCCCTGCTCATTTATGGCGGGTCCGGTGGGGTGCGTATGAAATCACTTGAAGACGAAACACAATGGGACACCGGGTCTTCCAGTCAGTGGGGAGACACACATTTGGTCTATCCGGCGGATTGTTTTATCGTTTATAAAGACGAGTTGTAACCCGGGCAACGCCCGGTGGTAATGAGCAGTAGCTTATTAAGCCGAGATAACTCTTTGCTCGCCAGTGAAAGCTATTGTAAATTGGCCCCACGCCGAGTGGCGGGCAGGACCAGTTGGCGGATGGTCTCTTCCTCTATTGGATTTGCGAATTGGCTATGGACACAATGAGCCAGGAATTCCCGATTGCCTTTTTGACCGGTAATGGGAGATTCAGTCACAGCTTTCACTGCCCACCCTTTTTCTTCAATGAATCGGTGCAAATCAAGCAATACCCGAATATGTTTTGCCGGGTCTTTGATGATGCCACGGTTTTCCACCTCCTCTTTTCCAACTTCAAACTGGGGTTTGACCAGGGTAATCAATTCCCCCTCCGGCTTGAGGATTTCCAGTAAAGGGGGTATGACAAGCTTGAGGGAGATGAACGACACATCGACCACGGCCAAGTCCAGCATTTCCCCGATATCCTCTTTGGATAAGGTTCGGGCGTTTTTCCGGTCCAGACAAATGACCCGGGGGTCGCTCCGGAGTTTCCAGTCCAACTGTCCGTAGCCCACATCCACCGCATACACTTTTTCAGCGCCATTTTGTAAAAGACAATCGGTAAAACCGCCGGTGGAGGCTCCCACATCTATAGCGATTTTTCCTGAAAGCAATACCCGGAATTGTTTTAAGGCATGATCCAGCTTCAATCCGCCCCTGCTGGCAAAGGGTTGGAACTCACCAATAATAACGGGAAGACAATCTACAGGAACCAGTCGGCCAGGTTTATCGGCAAGGGTATCCCGCACCCTTACTTTTCCCGAGAGGATGATGCTTCTGGCTTTTTCCCGGGTGGAGACGAGTTTTTTTTTACCAGTAACTGGTCCAGACGAATTTTTTCAATCTTTCGCGTCATCTTCATCCTCAACCGGAAACAGCTCGGTTGCCAGCTCACCTTTCTGGTTTTTGGTGAGCTTTTCTATTTTTGCTTCGGCTTCATTCAATTTCTTGGAACAAACACGCGACATTTTAATTCCTTCTTCAAAAATCTCGAGGGACTTATCAATATCCAGTTCTCCTTTTTCCAGGTCATCGACTATTTTTTCGAGCCTTTGTATGGCCTTTTCAAATTTTATTTCACCCATAATCGGCCTCTTTGAAAACGAGTTTATATTGACAATAAACCGTTGTTAGAATTATATTAGCTTTTTTCCCGTTTTTTCCTAAAAACTATTTTTTGGTTTAGCTATGGAAACTGTTGGCGATCGTATGACAAGTCCTGTTCTAAGTATTGAGCAAGATGAAAGCGTTAAAAATGCCGCCGAAAAAATTTATGCCAATGGAATCGGGTCACTTCTTGCAACCAGCAACGAAAACTTTATCGGAATCATTACCAAAACTGATTTGATGACCCGAGTTCTTATAAAAAACCTTAGCGCCGAATCGATCCGGGTTGCTGAGGTAATGTCGCAGCCAATAATATCGATTGATGCCAGCGAAACCCTTGATTCCGCCAGAAAACTGCTGCGGGAAAAATCCATTCGCCATCTGGCAGTTACCCGGGACAAGGAAATTGTCGGCATTTTGTCTATAAAAAACCTGTAATAAAATTCGTCTTAGTTTTCCTCTATTATTTTTTTTACTGTGCAATCCAAGCCTCCGCGGGAAAGCCTTACTTGGACCTTATCTCCCGGATCGATCCCTTCAGTATTTTTCAAGGATTTTTCATTTTTCGAACAAATGCTATATCCTCTTTCTAAAATAGCTAGCGGGTTGATGGCGTTCATGTTTTTTAATATCCCTTCAAAGCGCTCCTTATTGAAACGCAGCTGGGCTTGGATGATATGCAGCATTCTTTTTTCCAGCATTACCCGGTTTTCTTTCATATGTTGAATGTATTTTCCCGGTGAGGCTTGAAACAATCGGTGTATTTTGTCTTGCAATCTTTGTTGATGCGATCCCAGTCGTTGCTCCAGGCCTCGAACCAGTCGAGCATACAAATCATCAAGACGTTGAACATGAGGACTGAATATTTCCTTAGGTTGGTGAAAAAACCGGCGATCCATCAACCGCTTTAAAAATTCTCTGTAAGCCTCCACCTGTTGGCATAATGCCTCTATCAGTTCTCCTGTCAGGGATCGGATATCTTTAAGAATTTCATTCAAGACGGGTACGGTCAATTCTGCGGCAACTGAAGGAGTGGGAGCCCTGAGGTCGGCGACAAAATCAGCAATGGTAAAATCTATTTCATGCCCCACGGCAGAAACTATCGGAATGCGGGATGCAAATATCGCCCGTGCCACCTCTTCTTCATTAAACGCCCATAAGTCTTCCAACGACCCTCCTCCTCGCCCGATGATTATGACATCCACATCCTTCATGGTGTTCAAGTCGCGAATGCCTTGGGCAATATCCTTTGCAGATCCTTCCCCTTGCACTTTCGCCGGACGGAGTAGAACAGAAACCTTACTGTTTCTCCTGCGAATGACATTAAGGATATCGCGGACAGCGGCACCGGTTGGAGAGGTGACCACTCCTATTTTCCAGGGAAAAGCGGGAAGCGGTTTCTTTGCTTCATCATCAAACAAGCCTTCCTTTTCCAGTTTTGCCTTCAACTGCTCGAAGGCTTTTTGCAGGGCACCCAGTCCTCTTGGCTCCAGGGACTCGGTAATGATCTGGTATTCGCCGCGGGCATCGTAAACGGTGATCCGGCCAAACATTAAAACCTGGTCGCCATCCTCGGGCTGGAATTTGATGCCGGCCCGGTAGCCTTTGAAAAGAACACAGCGGATCTGTGCTTTGTCATCTTTTAAAACAAAATAACTGTGGCCGGAAGCCGCGGTTCTGAAGTTGGAAATTTCTCCCTCCACCCAAACCGAGTCAAACGCCGCTTCCATAATAGCGCGAATATCCCGAGTCAATCCGCTTACACTGTATACCTGCGATTGCGCACTTTTCGCTGCAAGAAGATTCGAAGTCTCAGCGGTTTTTTCAGGCCTGAGTTGTCTTTGGGATTTGCTAAGACGGTTTTGCTTTTTGCGGATCATAAAATTGTTTTGGTTGATAACCGCCCTCTAACGAGGGAGGCAGATAGCATTGTCTTTATATTACAGGTAAAGAGTTTTCGCGGCCCAAAGAACTGTTGCTCATTTGCCCCACGCCCAGTGGCCCTCTAGCGAGGGAGGCAGATAGCAATGTCTTATTTTGCGGGCAAAGAGTTTTCGCGCCCCACGCCGAGCGGAAGGCTTGCTTTAAAGGCTTTTAATGTATTTTGCATGAGCAGGGCGATGGTCATGGGACCCACTCCGCCCGGAACAGGGGTGATGAACCCCGCTTTTTCAGAGACCGGAGTAAAATCAACATCGCCGGTCAGTTTCCCGTCAACACGGTTGATTCCCACATCAATTACCACCGTCCCCTCCTTTACCATTGCTGAAGTTACAAAATGGGGCCGCCCTACCGCCGCGATCAATATATCCGCTTGATGGACCACTTGTTCCAAGTTGACCGTTTTTGAATGGCATATGGTCACCGTAGCATGACGTTGCAGTAACAAATGTGCCACCGGTTTTCCCACAATATTACTTCGGCCTAAAACTACCGCGTGTTTGCCGGCAATTTCAATACTATAATAATCCAGCAGGGCAATGATTCCTGTTGGTGTGCACGGGGTGAGTAGGGCATTGCCGAGTGCCAACTTACCAACATTGATGGGATGGAACCCGTCCACATCCTTTTCCGGATCAATGGACAATAAAATCTTTTGCGAATCAATATGATCCGGAAGCGGCAATTGAACAAGAATACCGTTTACCGCATCATTTCCGTTCAGTTCATTGATGAGGTCTATCAATTGTGCCTCGGTAGTTTCCGCTGGCAGGTTTTGTTCAAAGGATTGAAATCCGACCTCATGGCATATTTTATTTTTGTTGCGCACATAAACCGCCGAGGCGGGGTCCTCTCCGACCAAAACTGTTGCCAGACCTGGCACAAGACCTGTTTTGCTTTTTAGTTCCGCAGTCTCTTTAGTCAGGCGGCTACGGATTTCCGCGGACACTTTCTTCCCATCAATAAGAACCATAATTTTCCTTCTACCCACTAGGCGTGGGGCGGTGATATTTTTCCTCAGCTTTCCTGCCCCGAAAGGGGTACAGCACTGCATTGCCCATTAAGCAAACTGAGCACTCGAGCGCACGTGATATTTTCCCTGAGCTTTTACCCTTGCAGGGGTAAAAAGACCATTGCCCAGTTGCCTCCACGGCTAGTGGAGTTTAGCAGATTTTCCGATTTATCAAAGGGTGTGGTTCTCTTTATTTAATTTCCAATTCCTTGATCAGCCGGGAAAGGTAGGAACGTTGAATATCCAGAATCCGCGCGGCTTTGGTCCGGTTGCCGCTAGTGGATTTAAGCGTATTGGAAATAAAAGTACTGCGAAACAAATCGCTGGCTTGCTTGAGGGTGGAACCCACATTGAGTTCAATGGGGGCCTGGGAAGTTTCAAAGGGAAACGCTTCAGGAAGCAGTTCATCCTCGTCTGTTAAAACAATAGCCCGCTCCACGGAGTTTTCCAGTTCCCGGATGTTACCCGGCCAGGAATAACTCATAAGATGAGAGACCAGTCCCTTGCCCGGCTTTTTAACGGGCTGGTTTTCCGGGCTGTGCTTTTTGATGAAATAGGTTAGTAAATCGGAGATATCTTCCAGTTTTTCACGCAGGGGAGGCAGGGTTATTTTTATTACATTGATTCGGTAAAACAGGTCCTGGCGGAAATTTCCTTCCTGGACTTCTTTATCCAAATTGAGGTTGGTCGCCGTTATCAACCGGACATCGACCTTGATGGTTTCGGTACCCCCTAAACGGATGAACGACTCTTCCTGAATAATCCGCAGTAGTTTTACCTGCATATCCAAAGGCATTTCCCCTATTTCATCCAGGAAAAGCGTACCTGTATCAGCGGCTTCAAACAGACCTATCTTTTGCGTGTCCGCACCCGTAAAGGCACCTTTCTCGTGCCCAAAGAGTTCACGTTCCAGAATGGATGCCGGCAAGGCCCCGCAACTGACCGAAACAAAAGGCTTGTTTTGCCTTTGGCTCCGATCATGGACCAGATGAGCAAACAATTCCTTTCCCGTTCCGCTTTCACCGGTTAACAAGACAGAGGCCTTGGAATCGGCCACCTTTTCGGCCATAACAATGCACTTTTGGATAGCTTTGCTCTCGCCCACTATCGTGTAACGATGCAGATATTGTTCTTTAAGCCTACCAAACTCCTCACCCAGCAACTTTCTGCTTTTTGAGACTTGAAAAAATTTTGCCATTAACTTGGCAAAATGTTCCAATATCTCAACATTTTTTTCATCGAAGACAGTTCCATCCACCTTATCCAGAAACTGGACGACACCGATCACTTTTTTATCAATATTTAATGGAAAACTGGCCATGGACTGGACAGGGACCCGCATTTTTTCACTGACTCCCTGGTACCACCGGGGATCTTTGGCCACATCATTGGAGATTATCGATTCTCCGGTTTTTGCGACATGACCGGAAATTCCTACACCGGGCGGTAAATCAATATCTTTTAATTGGCCCATATTTTTTCCGGAGGCTTGGTAAAACTGTAGCTTGTAGGTTTTTTCATCCTGAACCAACAATAATGAGCCGTTTTTTACTCCCACAATATCTTTAGCCGCGTTCATTACCATGGCCAATAATTCATCCACCTCTAAAGAAGTCGTTTGAAAAAGGTTGGATATTTTACGCAACGTTTGAATATTGGTTTCTTTGCCAATCCGTTTCATGGAAAATCCTGTTATTAAATCAATAATACGATTTATACAAGTTGCACTTTATTGCCCACTATAAAAATTATGTATGATTTTATTTTACGCCTTTGGGGAGGTTTTGAAAAGTGCTAATATTTAGAGGTTTAGGACAAAGTTGCTATTAATATTGAGGCGAAATCAAACGATAATTATATTAAGGGTTATTAGAAATATGAACCCTTATCAATCACAAATAAGAATGGGGTGAATGGGCGTTTCTAGTCTGCTTACATCCCCTGCTAAATTTTTTAAGTTTAAAACCTGATTATTTCGTTCAATAAGGCGTTCAAGCCACAGTTCTACCAGTCATTCACCCTGCGATTCATTAATTCTTCAGGACCTGATGATATCCACCCCGCCAGAAATAAAAAAATTTATAGGATGTTTGCTTCTTTTAATCCTGGCAAATATCGCGGTATATTTTAATTCCCTGAAAGGTACGTTTCAGTTTGATGATTTGCCGCTCATCCAAAGCCAGTGGGTGGCAGACCTAGACGCATTCGACCGCCAGGTTCGTTTCTCCGCCTTTGAAAACCGCCCTGTCGTTCTCTGGACCTACGCATTAAACAACACGCTTGGAAAAAATCGGGTTTTTGGTTTCCATTTATTTAATCTCGCGGTTCATATTGGTGTCACACTATTAATCTTTTTCACTATTTCACGAACCCAATACCTGACGGCGGGAAAAGATTTTTCTTGGCGCAACGAGCCCTTGCTATCTGCCTCCCGCGCTAGTGGGTTTCCCTTGGCAACAGCTTTGCTTTTTGCATTGCACCCTTTGAACACCGACTCGGTATCTTATATATCTTCCCGTTCCACATTATTAGCAACTTTTTTCTACTTACTGGCGCTTTACCTGTTCACTTGTCTGTTTTCGCGTAAAAATAAAATCCCGCAATTTAATCTTCGTTGGGTACTTTGCATAACAATTCTAATAAGCGCGTATATGAGCATTGCCTCAAAACTTATTGGCGCAACCTTGCCCTTTCTGATGGGACTTTGGTATCTAGGCTTTATAGTTTCAACACAGAAACCGCAGTTCGCTGAAAAATTTTCACAACCCAAATGGGTGGCTGGTCTTTTCCTGTTAGCAGGAGCTTCTTTTGCGGGGGCCTACATCGTTACTGATTCCTGGCTTTTTATAGCCAAAGACCAAGGACTGGAACTCTATGGAAGAATGCCTTATTTTCTGGTGCAGATAAAAGTAATCGTCTTTTATTATCTCAAGCTGTTCCTGTTTCCCTTCAACCTGAACGTGGACAGCGGCCTGCCGTTCAGCACCCCTGCATCCGATCCTTTCATATTTTTAGCAGGATTGGTTATAATCGGGATTTTTTTCGTAGCTACAAGAGGCAGGAATCTTTGGGTTGCCATTGGCTTCATCTGGTTTTTCATTACACTTGCCCCCACCTCCAGCATCATTCCCCTTAACGATCTGGCTGTGGAACATCGTACTTATCTTCCTATGACATTAGGACTTTGCATGGTTGTGGGATTGGGCGTCCTATCCGGCCCTTGGCGCTGTTTAATGTTGCTTGTACTTTTACCCATGTTCGCCCTGGGAACAGCAACCCGGAATAATGATTGGATCAGCGAAATTAGCTTGTGGAAAGACTCAGCTCAAAAGAATCCTAAATCGACAAGAACCCATAACAATCTTGGCAAAGCCTATTTTGAAAAGGGCGATCTTGCCCTCGCGGCTCATCATCTGGAAAAAAGCGTTGCCATTATCCCTCATTTTATCGACACCCAGTACAATATAAAAAGCGCTGAAAATTTTTTAAAAAGACGAGAAAAAGTGACTGACCAGAAATCCGCCAATATATTTATTCATTCAAAATCTATCAGACTCCTGGCCGAACTGGTGGAACCTCACTATAACCTGGCTAGCGTTTATCTGGATCAAGGACGACTTGATGATGCGGAAAAAGAATACCTGAAAACCCTGGCATTGAGGCCGGGTCATTTTTCATCCAAAATAGGATTGAGTTCGGTTTATAACCGACAAGGGTTGTACAACCAAGCCACGGTAACGTTGGAACTGGCAATCAAAGAGAATTTGGCAAATGCCGATCACAGTTTTGCTTTGGCCCGATCAAACTTGGGAGAACTTTATGGAAAAACCGGAAAAATTGAAAACGCGATAACGGAATGGGAAGCAGCCCTCAAAATAGACCCGTCTTTATTACCTGCTCATTTCAACCTGGGAACCGCCTATATGATGACTGGAAAATTTGAGTTGGCGGTAAACGCCTTCAAACATTGCCTGAAGCTGAACAGCCGGTATGAACCCGCACTGTTTAACCTTGCTAAGGTTTATCAAAAACAGAAAAAATGGGACGAATCCACCCAGCAATTTAAAAACTTCCTTGAAGTTACCGGCCCCAGACCTTCTGCCTACGCTCAAATCGGTTTCAATTTAAATCGACAAGCAGACTGGAAAAATGCACAGGAGTTTCTTAAAAATTCCCTTTCGCTCCAACCCCATAATTTTAATGCCCGGATCTCTCTGGCAGAAACTCTTGCTAACCTTGGCCAGATGAAAAAAGCTCGGGAACTTTTGCAAACGGCTTTAAAAATGGACCCGAGTCCGGCTCAAAATGAAGCGATAAATAAAATGATGGTTGATTTAACCGGCCCGCAAAACGCGACTCCATGAATCCCAAAACCACAAACATTGGTTCCATCGGGTATCAACTAAAGGCCGTTACGATTCTCACCTGTATGGGCCTTCTGGCTTTCTGGGCCACTTTTTACTCGCCTTTTCTTTACGATGATGCCCATGCCATTGTTGAGAATCCTTATATTCAACATTTGAGTGATTTTCAAAAGAACGTTGGCATCGGAAATATTTTTAACCGTTCCGTTCTTTTGCTGACATTTTCAGTGAACCGGGAAATAGGTGGGCTGGATGTATTCGGATATCATCTTACCAATATCCTTGTCCATATTCTGACCGGATTGGTCTGGTATTTTCTGGTCAGCGAATTGTTGCTTTTTGAGCCACCTCGACATCGGCTCAAACGCTTGCCTGTAATTTGCGCTTCCATTCATCTTGTCAATCCTCTCACTGTTGAAACGGTCACTTATATTTCAAGCCGCTCATCAGGATTGGCGACATTTTTTTATCTGGTTGCCTTTTATATTTTTTGCAGGCTGGTCC
>JYMV01049079.1_pt1 | contig 18234 bp, 15 predicted proteins | sample 338911 | NCBI WGS metagenome assembly JYMV01 (sample SAMN03354496, study PRJNA234377) | hydrothermal vent metagenome | biome: Deep sea; feature: Hydrothermal plumes at the Eastern Lau Spreading Center, Western Pacific Ocean; material: Seawater | place: Tonga | collected 2009 | depth 2000 m m
TTAGAATTTTTACTGCTCGTTGATAAGGGCTTTTAGGTTGGGTTGCTAATAACTTAGTGTAATGGAACTTAATGCACAGCGGTGGATTCTCATTTGGTATATTGAGGCGTACCGAGCGGGTGCTCGTCGTTTTCGTAGCCATGTTTTAATCGTGTCGTCGTAATCATCATTCGAATAAACTAAGAGTTTTCACGCAAGAGATTAATTATGAAACATTTTATTGGTTTGCTAGTTGTCTTGTTTTTTTCCGCTGCTGCCTCGGCTGAAAACTGGCCCTCGTGGCGTGGCCCCGATCAAAACGGTGTTGGTCCTAAAGGCCCTTTTCCAACTACCTGGTCGGCGGATTCAAACATCGCCTGGAAAATAAAGTTGCCCGGCAGTGGCAGTTCAACGCCTGTTGTGTGGGATAAAAACATCGTTCTTACAACAACCGAAAACGGCGTGAACCTCACTCTCTGTTTAGACCGTAGTGGAAAAGAAAAATGGCGCAGCGAAACAGGTAAGGCGGAGGCTGGCAAACATAAAAAAGCGAGTGGCAGTAACTCTTCACCGATAACAGACGGAAAACACATCTATGTCTACTTTAAAAGCGGAGACCTAGCTTGCGTAGATTTCAATGGGAAAATCGTTTGGCAGCTTAACATTCAAGAAAAATACGGCGCGGACACTCTGTGGTGGGATCTTGGCACTTCACCTGTGCTTACAAAAAATTATGTGGTGATTGCAGTAATGCAAACAGGTCCCAGTTACTTATTAGCGCTTGATAAAACCACCGGAACACTTGCTTGGCAACAAGAGCGTAACCTCGATGCCCCGCTAGAAGCAGCACAAAGTTATTCTACGCCAGTCGTAACAACCATCAATAATAAAGAATGCATTATTGTGCTGGGAGCGGATTTTGTCACCGCTCATGATGCTAAGTCTGGTAAAGAACTCTGGCGCGTGGGGACGCTAAATCCTAACGGTGAAAAATACTGGCGGAGCATCGCCTCGCCTGCTATCAGTAATGGGATTCTTCTAGCGCCTTATGCTCGAGGTAAAACACTTACGGCGATTGATTTAAATGCAGCCACACCTACAGTCTGTTGGACTGTAGACAATATCTGTGCAGATGTTCCCACGCCGATTGCCATTAACAACAAAGCAATTCTCACTACGGATCGCGGGTTAGTTACTCAAATCGATATTAAAACGGGAAAAACAACCTGGCAAACAGAGCTCGAGAAAAACCGGCTCGCGTTCTCGGCATCGCCAATCCTCGCTGGGGCCCATGTCTATTTGACCCGCGAAGACGGCGCAACCTTTGTTGTAAATGCTGACACCGGCAAGGTCGTTGCTAAAAACGTGTTACCCGAAGCGTTTGCCGTGGCTACGCCCGTTTTTGTGGATGGGAAAATCCTAATTCGTACATCGCAAGAGTTATATTGCGTCGGAAAATAAACTAGCACATGCACTTTGAGCCAATTGGTGGGCCTGCAGCCTGGCAGGGACAACAGCTATTCGAGACGCACCGGTGGCCGATGCGCCTTACTGCTGCTGACCTCGATGAATTAACTACCGCCGTATCCAGTACTGCGGCATTGCCTTTAGTAGCCTTGTCGCGTGACAATTTTGAGCTTCCTCAATTAGCACCTAAACTAGCCTCGCTGCAAACCGAACTGGAAGAGGGTTGTGGAGCGATCTTAATCAAAGGGTGTGATATTGAGCGATTTTCTGCGGATGCTTCACAACGAATGTTCTATGGGCTAACCACCCATTTAGGAACTGCTGTCTCGCAAAGCAGCGGGGGAGATATTGTTTTTAATGTCCGAGATGAAGGGTATAAAACCGCTGACGCTAAAAGTCGTGGACCAAACACCAGCCAGCGCCTGAGCTTTCATACCGATCGTTGTGACGTTATTGCGTTCTTGTGCCTACAACAAGCAATCACGGGAGGCGAAAATCAGCTCGTTAGCAGCGTAGCTGTCTATAACCAAATACTGTCTGAACGCCCTGATTTGCTGCAAATTCTCTCACAACCCTTTTACTACAAGCGGCATAATGTTGACGCTGGTAATGCGGACGCATATTGCCAACAGCCAATTTTTTCTTTTTGTGAAGGTCGGTTTGCCTCAGCGTTTTTGCGTGTGCTAATCGACCGTGCTTATGCTGATCACAATACGCCAGAAATGACTGCGCCGCAGAAAGAGGCCTTGGACTTTGTAGAAGAGGTATGTGCCCGCCAGACAATGCATGTAGAGTTCAGGCAAGAACCTGGTGACATATTGCTGCTAAATAACTGGATTACCTATCACCGCCGCAATGCTTTTCAAGATCATAAAGACATTGCTCGCAGGCGACATCTCTTGCGAATATGGCTCGCGATGCCCAACAGTCGGACGCTTGATCTCGCTTTTCTTGCGAATTATGGGGCTATTGAAGCTGGTGCTCTTCGTGGTGGTATGAAATCTGCCGTTGAATAAGTACTAAAGATTGGCTCGTTATTAGTAATTCGCCGGTAAGATAGTGCTATAAAAGGGTATTGAAATATGAGGTAGCTTTTAAGTGCTCCCTTGTACAGAATATAGAAGAACAAAAATTAACTTAGGCTAACTTAGCAAAAGCCTCTTTGGGAATATCCTGCTTTCATAAGGAATTGTTTGTATGCGTTTGTTTGCTGTACTTGGATTGTTGGTTCTTATTCTTTCCCCGCTGTCGTCTTACGCTGAAGAGACTAGCGTAATCTACGAAGGTAAAGACGGCCCCGGCAAGGGCAAGCATATCGTGTTTATAGCCTCTGACCATGAATATCGAGGCGAAGAAAGCTGTCCAGCAATTGCTCGGATTTTGGCTTACCACCATGGGTTCAAATGTACCGTGCTTTTTGGGCTCGATGCTGAAGGGTACATTCAAGCTGGTTCTTCTCGGATTCCTGGACTCGAAGTCTTAAAAGATGCAGACATGATGTTCTGTTTTCTGCGATTTGTCGCTCCTAATGACGAATCCATGCAGCACATTATTGACTACCTTGGCCGCGGTGGACCTGTGGCTGGGTTGCGGACAACAACACATGCCTTCAATGGTCTAAAGGGCAAAAACAGCAAGTACAACTACAACTCATCTGATGAAACTTATCGCCATGGATTTGGCCGACAAATACTCGGGGAAACCTGGCGACCTCCGGCTGCTGGGCACTACGGCCGCAACCATGTTTTCAGCACTCGCATGAATGTAGTTCCATCCCAGGCTAAGCATCCCGTCATGAGTGGCGTTACTGATATGCACGCAATGGCTGGCGCTTATAGTGCTGATCCCTTGCCAAATTCAGTGATTCTAGCAACAAACGAAGTTTTAAAGACCATGAAACCCGATGCCGAGCCAGTGGATAACAAACCTCCTCAGCCTGCTATATGGGTGCGAACTTATAAATCAACGTCGGGCAAAGAAGGTCGCGTGTTTGCTACGACCCAGGGTGCATCAGAAGATATCCTCAGTGACGGTGTGCGACGGTGTATCATCAACGGTGTTTTTTGGTGTATGGGACTAGAAAAACACATTAAACCAGATATGGACATTGCGTTTGTGGGTCCGTATCATCCAACTACTTTTAGTTTTGGTGGATACCGTAAGAAAGTGAAACCAGCAGATATCGCTGGTTGGGATACTCCGATTTGGAACCCAAAAGCAAGCACAGCAAAATAACCACATGCTGAATTTATACGACAAGCTTGATCGACGATCTTTTTTAAAGGTCGGCAGTTTGGGGCTAACTGGCCTGAACATGGCTGGGTTGACGCGTTTAGCTCAGGCAACAGGGGCGGCTGATCCTTGGGAGTTGTTTTCCGGCAAAGCTGTTATCTTCCTGTTTCAACAGGGTGGTCCCAGTCAATTTGAGTCTTTTGACCCCAAAATGAATGCGCCCACCAGCATTCAAAGCATGACTGGTGCTATCTCCACCAGTGTGCCCGGAACTTTTTTTGGTGGTTCCATGGGTAAACTTGCCCGCCTAGCGGATAAATTCACTGTTGTCCGTTCTTACCAAACAGGTAGCTCTGCTCACAAAATTCAGCCCATCGTTAGTGCCGATACGCATGGAGCCAATATCGGCTCGTTCTTTTCGCGGGTTGTTGGCACGAACAACCCTAAAAATGGGATGCCAACAAATGTGGCTGCATTTCCTAATTCTGTGGTTGAAGATGAACCCGCCGCTTTTGATCAATTTGGCCGCGTAGCTTCTGCTGGCCCGTTTAGTAAGGGTTATGAGCCTTTCGTGCCTGGCAGTGGTGGATCATTTCAAGATGATCTCAAGCTACACATTGACCGCTTACGGCTCGATGATCGAAAACAGCTTCTGAGGAAGCTTGACAATATCCGACGGCAAATAGACTCTGACGGTAGCCTTAGTGGATTGGATCGCTTTCAATCACAAGCATTTGATGTTGTGCTCGGCGGCGTGGCTGATGCTTTTGATCTCAGCAAAGAAGATCCGCGAACGGTGGCCAAATATGACACTTCGCCACTGACTCGTTTCGACCAGTGGAAAGACATGAACAATCGGAACCACTACAAAGCCAACTCTAATTCCCTTGGTAAGCTCTGTTTATTAGCGCGCCGTTTGGCTGAACGTGGTTGTGGATTCATTACGATTACGACGTCGTTTGTTTGGGATATGCATGCTGATGTTAATAATCTTGGCATGGTTCGTGGGATGGACTACGTGGGCAGTCCGTTTAACCACGCTGTTGCCGCATTGATTGAAGACATTGAGGCTCGCGGCCTACAAGACAAAATCATGTTGGTGTGTACTGGTGAAATGGGCCGCACACCAAAAATCAATGCTCGTGGTGGGCGAGATCACTGGGGTGGCCTAACGCCACTATTGTTATACGGCGCTGGAATACCGCGGGGACACATCATCGGGCAGTCTGCGAAAGATGGTGGAGCACCAGCGACCACACCTATCCGCTCGCCAAACCTAATTGCTACTTGTCTAGACACTCTGTTAGATCTCGCTCAACTGCGGCTACGAGTCGATTTGCCGCAAGAGGTGATGCAAGTCACCACTGGCTCGCCAACTATTTTCAACCGCGAATAAGCAAGTAGCCCTGCTGTAGATCCAGATATCATAAAGCTGCTTGTTTTATTGTGGTTGGTGGTGTTTTCCACGGCGACTGACATCGCTGGACGGACCGTCAACGGAGTTGCTTAATAACTCACACCCGTCACTACGTAGGCCATCAGGCGGACCCCACCAAAACCGATGAAGAACGTTGCAAAGGCGATTAATAGCATCTCTAGGGGATCATTGTGCTTCCTAAAAAACCGACGCACAACTGCTACGGGTCGCAGCGGCATGGCTAAATTAAACACAAACAACAATGCGGCGACCACAAAGAATATGCCGAGTGGGTGGTAGCTCCATGATTTCAGAAAATCGCCGTGGAGCACGCTCGATGCGCTTCTTGTTAGTCCACAACCAGGACAGGGCAGGCTAAACAGGCGTTTAAACATACAAAGCGGAATTCCCATACCGCTGGAGGGTAAAAAGAAGCCCACCAACAGCAATATCAGCGCTACAACCTGCGCTTTACGAATAAACAAAATATCGAATGTTGAATGCTTTATCACTTTTCGACAACCCGCAAGGTTCGCAAGCCTGTATGCCGCGTCCCGTCCGGTTGAACAGCGGTCACCTGAATGGCGTAAACCCCCGGCTTGAGACCATCAGGAAGTTCTATCGCCCAGAGGTGGTGCGCGGGGATCGGTTGAGACATTTTAGACCACGTTACCTGCTTGCCTAATGTTGTTCGAAGCTGGTCTTCCGCCTCTGCCAAAGCAACTAAATCTGGATCTCGTTGATCGGGGGCGTGCTTTACCTTTAGGGTTTTAAGCGTTCCCTTGTTGTTGCGCAAAACCGCTGTCAGGTGGGTTCTTGTTGAGCCCGCAAACACATTCGCATATACCTTTATTGGTTCCGCTGTGGATGATAGTTCTGCTGGGGCGGAGATGTGCATTTGATAGCTGGCCGGTTTGCCCGCTGCTTTATATTGAAAGGCGTATTGATTACCGTCAAAGGTCACGATCGAATATCCGTTTGGTGTGCCATCGCGACTATAAGCGTGAGGAGCACCACCGTAGCGCTTCATCCCGCTCCACCAACTACCTCCTGCTGTGACATTAATCACATGGTGGTGTGGGGTTTTTCCCTGCCAATCGTCTTCTTTGTCTAGGTATAAATGTCGCTGGTAGTGCTGGTGCCCTGAAACCGACAGCGTAAAAGGTCGCTGCTCAATCAAACGAAATATCTTCGATTTCTCGCGTGTGCTCAGAAGCGGAATATGCATCAGCAGCACAACCAGTTTTTCAGCCGGCACGTCGGCCAGGTCGTTTGTCAGAAACGTCATCTGTCGCGTACCGAGACCGCCTCGGTAGTTCATTTTTTTACCGGCCTTGTCATGATACCATTCAACATTGTCAAGCACGACAAAATGGGCCTGCCCGTAATCAAAGGAATAGTATGCTGGACCATAAATCCGCTCAAATGTTTCGTCGCTTAATTCATCGCTTGGCGCTTCTGCATTATTGTCGTGGTTACCAATCACGTTATACCAAGGGATGCCAATCAGCGCGATTCCCTGGTTTTGGGGTCCAAACAGGTCAAGGTTGTTAAACATGATGTCGCCTAACGTCACACCAAAAGCAGCATCGGTGCCTATTATTTCCTCGACCACTTCGCGAATTACATAATCCACTTCTTGTTGGTTTCTCGGTTGAGGATCCGCAAACATAATCGCCTTGAAGTTATCTGGTTCCTGTTGTGGGTACAGTGGAAAATCAACCGACTTGGGCAGCGGGCCTGTTGGTGACACGCCCTTGAACCGATATCCAACCGGCGAGCCAGCGGGCTTGTGGATGTAATAAAACTGTGGAATTTGGTCCTCGTTGACCGGTGTTCTCCATCCTTGGGGTTTAATGACAAACAGGATTGTGTCGTCAGAAATTGCTAATTCATAAGACCCGGTGCTGTCTGTGGTAACAATCGATTCGCCATTTGAAACTCGAATCCCTGATAACAGCGGTTCGCCCGTGTCGTATTGGTTGTTGAAATTTTTATCATGGTAGACTCGGCCAGCTGCTTGTTGCCCATCTTGTGCCGGTAGACAAGTGGTCAACGAAAAAATCACTATCACTAATGTGAGCTTGCTGGTTGGCTTGTTAAGCGGTTGATTGATCGGCATCTCTATCTGTCCTTCGTGTGGGTGTCTTTATCTAGCTGAAGCTCTAGTTGAGTCTGCATCTAATGTATAATAACAGATTATTATTGTGCTGTTCTAAGGGAACCTTGTTCTTATGTCATATCGCCTTCTGTTGTTACTGCTTGCTTGTCCGTCTGCTTTGCTCGCCGCTAAACAACCAAACGTTATTTTGGTCATGGCAGATGATATGGGGTGGGGACAAACGGGTTATTACGATCACCCCGCTCTAAAAACACCACACCTAGATGCGATGGCAAAAAACGGTCTTCGTTTTGATCGCTTCTATGCTGGTGCACCCAATTGTTCGCCAACGCGAGCAACTGTCCTAACTGGCCGCAGCAATGATCGAACCGGCGTTCTAAACCATGGGTATGCGCTTAACCTGCAAGAAAAAACCATTGGTGCTGCATTCAAAAAAGCGGGGTATGCGACGGGGCATTTTGGTAAATGGCATCTCAATGGATTCACGGGGCCTGGCGCCCCTATTTTTAAAAGCGATGATCACAGCCCATCGGCTTTTGGATTAGACACCTGGCTAAGCGTGACTAATTTCTTTGATTTAAACCCTATTCTAAGTCGCAACGGTGAATTTGAAGAACACCAAGGGGACTCTTCCGAAATCGTTGTTGAACAAGCGTTAAAATTTATTCGTGGCTCAGCTGCTAAAGACAAGCCCTTTTTCACCATTATCTGGTATGGCACTCCCCATAGCCCCTGGATGGCCAGCGAAACCGATCAACAGCCCTTTCCCACCCTCGATGCTCGATCTAAAAAACACTATGGTGAGCTTGTCGCCATGGACCGTTCCATTGGTGCTTTACGAACTGGTTTGCGAGAGCTTAACATCGCTGACAATACTATTCTCTGGTTCAACGGTGATAATGGTGGTTTATCGGGAATCAAACCCACGACCGTAGCCCATTTACGCGGCTATAAAAACTCTGTGTATGAGGGTGGTTTGCGGGTGCCCGCCATCCTTGAATGGCCTACCAAAATAACACCTCGCATCTCGACTTTCCCTAGTTGTACGATGGATATTTTTCCTACGCTGATCGAACTTGCGGGCCTTGATGCTCGTTCTATCTCTGGGGTGATTGATGGCATCTCGCTAAAGGGGCCATTACTCGATGGTGAGGAAAGTCTCCGCAAAGACCCTATTGGGTTTCGTCACACCAATCGGGGGGCAATGGTTTACAACAATCTAAAGCTTGTAACACAGCAAGTAGGCAGTGGTAAATATGAAATCTATGACCTCAGCAAAGACCCGTCGGAGGCAAAAAACATTGCCGGCTCGAGAAACCTGGCCCACATGGAAATCATTCGCCTCTTTAAGTCCTGGATCGCTTCGGTCGACCGTAGTGCAAAAGGGGCTGACTATCCCGAAGGCCATGTTATTCCGCTGGGACGGAAACAACAGATTTCTTGGCTTTCACTACCTAAATACCAAACCTATTTTCCTCAGTGGAAAAATCGCCCAGAATTTAAACCCTATATTGATCGATATCAACGGCAAAAGTAGCCGCGTTTAAATCGCTCATACATCGAGGTTTTGCACATCGAGTGCGTGTTTTTCAATAAATTCGCGTCGCGGTTCAACCTTGTCGCCCATGAGCACGCGGAACATTTCGTCCGCTGCAGCTACATCGTCCATCGTCACCCGAACTAGTGTCCGCTGATTTGGATCAAGCGTTGTGTCTCGCAATTCCTCCGCATTCATTTCACCAAGACCTTTAAAGCGGGTGAGTTGCAGCCCCTTTTCACCTGCTGCTCGAACTGCATTGAGTAGCCCGCGAAGCTCTTTCAGCGGAATTTCCGTGTCGCCTCGCTTTAAAGTATATCGGGGGTTTTCGACGCCCGTTCGTTCCACTGGCAGCAATGATTGTACGTCTAATCCATACTGTTGTAGATCTTTCAAACCGGCATTAATTGTACGTACTTCATGCAATTCCACTACATGTATGCTCGCGGATAAATCCTCCGTTGATTCCTCCGTTGATTCCTCTGTTGCTTCTTCTGTTGCTTCTTCTATCGATTCCGTTGGTGTTGGTTCATCGGGAGTTCGCTCATCGATGAACGTGTCGACCGCATCCCGTTCACTAAACCAATAATCGTCGGTTCCTTCAAACACGTGGAACATCGGTAGTTTGCCCGTCTCTGGGTTTTGGCGTTGCGCGTGTATCTTAAGGTTGATTCCTCGGCGTTCTAGTGCGAGCAATGCTTCTTCCATACCTGACAATGTACGACACAACGAGCTCATTTTCTCGCCTTTCAGTTCGTCACCGTTTTCCGTTATAAACACTGCGTCCGCCAAAACCCAGAGACGGGCAAACTACCGATGTTCCACGTGTTTGAAGGAACCGACGATTATTGGTTTAGTGAACGGGATATGCCCGCGCTCCATTAATGAATACATTTGGCGATAGAAAAAACAGAGCAGGAGTGTTCTAATATGAGAGCCGTCTACATCAGCATCGGTCATTATGATAATCTTGTTGTAACGCAGCTTTTCTAGGTTTTGGTCATCGCCAAAGCCACAACCAATAGCGTTGATCATCGCTTGGACTTCTTCGTTGGCTAGGACTTTATCAACTCGGGCTTTATAGGCATTGATAATTTTTCCTCGCAGCGGCAGAATCGCTTGATACTGCTTCAATCGCCCTCCCTCCGCACTTCCACCGGCAGAATCACCTTCGACAAGGTACAGTTCACACTTTTCCATGTCTTTGCTGATGCAGTCCCTAAGCTTGCCTGGCAGGCTGCCGCCTCCGAGCACGTCCTTTCTCTTGCGCATCAACTGGCGAGCCTTCTTGGCGGCTTCTCGAGCCTCCATTGCGATAATCCCCTTTTGAATAATAATGCGGGCACTCTTAGGATTCTCTTCTAGATATTTTTCGAGCGCTTTGCCAAAGTTCGATGAGATTACTGACTCTACTTCTCTGTTGCCTAACTTTGTTTTAGTTTGTCCTTCAAATTGTGGGTGCGCTACTTTGGCTGACAATATGACCGTCATTCCCTCACGGACATCATCGCCAGTGGGCACTTCCTTGTTGTCTTTTAGTATTTTTTCCTTGAGCCCATATGTATTTAAGACGCGTGTTAAAGCTTTGCGAAAGCCTGTTTCATGCGTGCCGCCTTCGTGCGTGTGAATATTGTTGACGTATGAATGCAAGTGTTCGGTATAGTCGTTTGTATATTGCAACGCTATTTCATAGCCGACTACATTGCCTTCTTCGATCGTCTCGCTGCCTTCGATGTAAAACACGTCTTCGTGTAGGACATCGCTGGCTCTGTTTAAGTGGTGAACAAAATCTATAATTCCGTTTTCATAACAGTAGCTTTCTTTTTGGTCAGATCGGTCGTCGCGAATTTCAATCGTTACGCCTTTGTTCAAAAATGCTAAGTCCTGCATCCTTTTCGCTAGAACGTCAAATTGATATTTTGTCGTTTCAAAAATATCGCCGTCGGGCTTAAATGTCGTTTTAGTACCTGTTTTATCCGACTTTTCCCCCCGTTTAACCAGTGCCACCGGTTCGCCATATTCGTATTCTTGGCGGTAAATGTAGCCGTCTCTACCGACCTCGACCTTACACCATTGACTCAAAAAGTTAACCACTGTCACGCCAACACCGTGTAGTCCACCGGATGTTTGATACGCCTCTTTGTCGAACTTCCCACCAAATTTCAGTACTGTCATCACCCCTTCAAGTGTGGATACCTCTCTGTCAAATTCTTCCGAAAGTGCGTCGTGTTTCTCGACAGGTATTCCTCGACCATCATCTTCTACTGTAATGCTGCCATCAGGATTAATAACCACACTGATTAACGAAGCGTAATCCGCCATGGCCTCATCGATTGAATTATCAACTACTTCATAAACCAAGTGATGCAGTCCGCGGTTAAATGTGTCGCCAATATACATCCCCGGTCGTTTGCGGACGTGCTCTCGGTCAGAAAGGTGCTGTAAATTATCTGCGCCGTATTCGTTTTCTTTGTTCTCATCACTCATCTAATATCAATCCCTTTTTTCTGTGCTACTCGTGTTTTGTACACTGTGGACATTGTTCAATTTGTCCTAATTCGTTTATTTGCTAGGTTGCGGCTACTCGGAGTTTCAAATCCTTGATTGGTTGATTTGCTAGGCTGCCGATTTTTTGATTCAGCTTGGTTACAAGCGAATGTTTCTTAAATGCCAATTCCTGCATCACTGCGGAATTTTTACAAGTCACTTCCAACATGCCGCGGCGAATTGTTCCTGCTGTCGTCATTCCCGCGATCCGCTCCCCGACAACAACGCCCCATACATCAGCTAATTGAGAAGCGGCTTTGACTCGGGCATATCCTCGCCGAGTTAATAACTCGCTGATCAGGCGATCCATTTTTGCTGGCAGCGGTATATACCGTTGCTTGTTCTTTAGGTCGTCCAATAAAAACTGTTCTACTTTTGCTTTATCTATCATCCTGTTTGCTCTTACCTGTCTGTCGCAAGTGGCATGATGATATACGAATAGCCGTCTTGGGTGGTAAACAACACTGCTGCTTGGGCGTTTTCAATAAAAATTGAGAACTGACTCGTCGCGTCTAACGCTTTCAGGAAATCTGACACATAACGGTGATCCATCGTCACTGATATCTTTTCGCCCTCATAGGCAATGGGCATTTCAGTGTGAGATTGCCCTCGTTCCGCGGCCTGGGCATCCATCGTAAGAGTGCCATTGGCAAACGTAAAGTTGATCCCTCGGCTATCATCATTGGCTACAATCGCTGCTTGCTTAAGCTTGGAAAGCATCTCTCCAGAACCAATATCTATCGATTTTGTTTCCGTGGTGCTTGGAAAAACATCTTTCCATTTCGGGTAGCGTCCCTCAACCAACCGAGAAGTTAACATAATCTTATCGCTGACAAACACAATTTGGTTGTCATTGACTATAATTTTGACGGTTGCTTCGGGGTTCACGATAGCCCGCGAGATCAGCGTCATTGAGCGAGTGGGTACGATCGTCGAGGAACTGCCCAATTCTACGGTCCCAGTGATTTCCACTGGACCTTGCATTTTTGCCAATCTACGTCCATCTGTTCCAACGGCGATCAAGTTATTGCCATCGAGCTCAAGCAGTAGCCCACCCAGGGCGTAGCGACTACTTTCACTGTCAGTTGCGAAAAAAGTTCGCTTGATCAACTCTGACATTAACCGAGCCGGCATTTCCAAGTATGAATCATTTTCCACGCTGGACACATCGGGAAACTCATCTGGGTTTTGAGATGGTATCTTATACGAACTAGTATCACCATCAACGGATATCTCAGTGTCTTTTATTTCGACGGTTAGCGATTCATCGGTGCATTCTCGCAAAATCTGGCCAAACAAATCTACTGGCAAGACGACGCTCCCTGGCACTTCGACGCTTACACCGTCAACACCAATCCGTACCCCGACTTCTGTATCAGTGGCCATCAATATGCTTTCGCCCTCTGTGCAGATGAGCTTGACCGACTGCAAGATTGGCTTTGGGCTACGACTGGGAGCAACCGCAGCTGCGGGCTGAAAAGATGATAGCATCATCTCGCGATCAAAAGTAAATTTCATTGTAAGTCCTTTGGCGATCTATGGGGCGTTGGTTAACGGTCATGCGGTGATGGTATATATATTAATTAAATAAAAAGTAGTAGTAGAAGTAACTGGTCGTGCAATGTAAACAAAGGGAACGACAAACACCGCACAAATTATTATTTAAGGGGTAAAACCCCTTTAAAGTGACCTGTTTGGGCGATGGAAAAAGTGTTGATACAGGGTTTATTCACCAACCAATAGCAGCCAGTAATTTGATTAAAAGGTCAATAGCCAGCAAGTCGGTGCGCAAAACCAAAAACTAGCGGATGGGAGCAGACAGTCGGTCGACACCTTTTCCACCAGCGGCAATTTGAACATCGAAGTTCACTGTTCAGCCAGTGTCCTAGGGTTTAATTTAACCGATAGCTTGGCATTAACCTCTTCGACAACGAGCCGAACAGAACCATCGGACGCAAGGTCAGACTTTGTTTTGTTAAAGGCATGCATGATAGTGGAGTGATCACGACGGCCAAAATACTGACCAATTTCGCGATAGCTTTTGTTTATATGTAGGCGGCACAGGTAGATGGCAATATTACGAGCGCGAACAATATAGCGCCGGCGGGAGGAGCTTTTCATGTCTAACAGACGAATATTTAGATGGCGTGAAACAGCCATGGCAATGTCTCGCAGGCTCAGTGGCGCGCTGTTTGGGTCATCAGCGAAAAACCGCTCTACATCACTGCGGCAAATATCTCGAGACTTAAGATCGGCCTGAGCGCGAAGCCGCAAGACGGCGCTTCTCATCTCAGGGACTGTTTTTAGCTTGGGGCCAGTTGGACCGACTTCGTTGATAAGAGACTTTTGTGTCGCACTATCTAAAACAACACCATGTTGATCGGACAACAAACGAACAAGTTCTTCGCGGGCAGCTTCTCCTGGAGCCGCAATTCGTGCCTGTAAACCACCCATCAAGCGGCTCGCCAAACGGGCGTCCAAGCCGGATGACTCGAGCGGCAGCTCGTTTGTGCAGACTACCAACATGCGACCCTCTTCGCAAAAAGCATCAATGATCAAGCTGAGTGTTTGTTGAGCCGAAGTTCTTGTTTTTAAGACTTGAACATCATCAATAACGAGCAAATCAAACAAAAAGTATTTTTTTCGGAAGCTTGGAAGCGAGTGGGTGTGCACTGCCCGAGCGTGTTCTCGGGCAAAGTCGATCCCGTTAGTGTGCAGTGATTTTAAGCCAGGGTGCTTGCACCGCCATTGGATCAAGAAGGCGTGGCTGAGGGCGGTTTTTCCGGTTCCCCGGTCACCATATAAAACGAGCGGGCTGTCAGCAAACCGTTGGTCTAACACCGATTGCAGCACGGATTGTAATACTACGTTTTCATTCCCAAAAACAAATTCACCCAATCCACCAGAGTCGTGAAACTCTTGTGGGAACAACTTCAATTGCTCGCCCGTAGTGGAGGCGGCAGAAGAGGGCGAAATCGGAATAGAAAAGAGGCCGTTTGCCAAAGCTAAAACCAACAAAAAAGAGAGGAAGAGAAACAAGCGAAAGACAGAAAACCAGCACCTCTGTCGTAGGCTTTATTATAAGGTTTTTTGACAATATTATCGAGCAGAGGCAAGGCGAAATTTAGATGAATTGTGCGAGATTGTTACTCTGACAAAAGCGGCAAAACCTCGGACAATATCTCGATAACAGCATCCACTTCTGCCGGCGTGTTGAATCTGCTCATGCTGAAACGAATTGCCCCCTCTATTACCTCTTCTGGTAGCCCCATTGCGATTAATACGGGTGAGGGTTCACTAGACCCAGAAGCGCAGGCAGACCCAGTGCTGCAGCAGACACCAGCAACATCCAGAGCCATCATTAGCGCTTGCCGGTCTACGCCAGGAAAGGAAAGACAGGAGGTTTGCGGCAGCCGCTGAGACTCATGTCCAACGACAATAGCGGCAGGAAACAGCCCCAAAACACCATCCTCAAGCCTCAGTTGTAGATCCAGCAACCGCGAGAGATTAGCGTCTTGGTGGTCGAGATAGAGTTCAAGTGTCTTGCTAAGTGCAACCGGCAGTGGACACGCCTCACTGCCGGGGCGTAGTCCGTTTTGCTGAAACCCACCATGTAAAACAGGTGTAATAGGACAACCGTTTTTGATTAATAGCGCGCCAACCCCAACCGGCCCATGTATTTTGTGGGCGGATAGAGACAAGGTGTCCACGCCCAATTGCCGAAAATCAACCAACATTTTTCCAACAGCCTGAACAGCATCTGTGTGCACTAAGGCGTCATGGTTTTTACACAGCGCCACTATATCAGCGATTGGTTGAATTACCCCCGTCTCGTTATTGGCGAGCATCACCGACACGAGTCTCGTTTCGTCATTAAGCAGAGAGCCGAGGTGATCAAGGTTGATTTTTCCGCTGGGCAGTGTGTTAACCACCTGTAAATCCCAACCATCTTTTTCCAACATCTCCGCCACCATTGTAACACTAGGGTGTTCAATGCCAGAAATAATCAAACGACCACGCTGAGGAAAAGATGCACAAATACCCAGCAACGCCAAGTTGTTTGCTTCGGTTCCGCCCGATGTAAAGACAAGCACATCTTCATCGGAACCCTGTTGATTACACCCCAACAAACCCCCAACCTGTCTACGGGTTATCTCCAATTGCTTGCGGCTTTGCCGTCCTAGCTCATGTTGACTAGCAGGATTTTTGAGGCCCAGTTGTAAAGTGGTGACCAATGTTTCGACGACCTGGTCAGCAACCGGGGTGGTGGCGTTGTTGTCAAAGTAAATAGTTTTCATGCTCGTCAGTTTAGTCGGTTTTTTTGGAAACGTCACATATAAGACACAGATAATTTATGGGATAAATAACTCGCCTTTCATCAACCACCACCTACAGGGTAATATCTGTAGAGACAACCACATCTATCAAACAGATTTTTTAGATGAAACCAAAGCAAAAAATCAACCGCTTAAGATTCCCCGTTAATCTGATTATACGTAGGCGAAACAACCGTCTGCGCCAACAACAAGCTAAACCTCTCGCTCAACTACGCAGCGAAGAAGACGTGATGGCGTTAATGCAGACAACCGAAGGGGTTATTTTTATTGCACGGGAGCCGATAACAACGACAAAACTAGTGCAATATGCGCGGTTACATAATGGCAAAGAGGCGCGGCGGTTAATAGAACAACTCAACAAACAATACGATAAAACCAACTGCGCCTACCGAATCGAACAGGTTGCCGGAGGCTATCAATTGATGAGCCGCCCAGTGTTTTCCGGTTGGCTTAAGCGGTTAGAACACACCGTAGCACCGCAACGCTTCTCCGCGCCGTCTATCGAAACGCTAGCGGTTATTGCTTATCGGCAACCAGTAATGCGAGCTGAAATTGAAGCGATTCGTGGAGTTGGGTGTGGCGAAGTCATTCGGCAACTTATGGAACGAGACCTTGTTCGAATTGCAGGACGCAGTGAAGAACTAGGCCGGCCCTATTTATATGCTACAACCAGAACATTCCTAGGGTTGTTTGGTTTAGGGTCAATTGATGACTTGCCCGCGATGGAAACCTATAACTTGGCGACGGATATCGGTGAGCAGAAGAACTTGGTCACCGTCGAGCCGGCAATTGCGACACACGAGGATGAACGGATTCAGCAAGTCAAATAGAGCCATTCGGCCGATGGCCGCAGAGAAGGAGAAGATCTAACATGAAGAAGTGGCCCCAGTGGTTGACGTTGTATTCTGTTTTGGTACTCGGTCTTGTCAGCCCGGTGACCGCCGAGAATTTGCCGAACATCCTTTTTATCCTAGCCGATGATCTGGGCTATGGGGATGTCGGCTGTTACAACGCACAGTCGAAGGTTCCCACGCCAAACCTCGACCAGTTGGCCCGCCAAGGGATTCGCTTGACCGATGCCCATAGCCCCTCGACCGTTTGTACGCCGACACGCTATAGCTTGTTGACTGGGCGGATGGCGTTTCGGACGGGTATGCAGGGTGTTTTTACCGGTGCCGGTGGTCCTTGCATGATTGAAAAGGATCGCCTAACGCTACCGCAGATGCTCCGTGATGCGGGCTACAAAACGGCCATGTTTGGGAAATGGCATGTGGGCATGACTTTTTTTGATGACACGGGAAAGGCGATCCATCAAAACGGCTTGCCGGCGGTGAAGAGGATCGATTATAGCCGAGCTATTCCCGATGCTCCCATACATAGAGGATTTGATCACTTCTTTGGTACGGTGTGTTGTCCCACAACCGACTGGCTATATGCTTTTGTGGATGGTGATCGTATTCCCGTGCCACCAACGAAGATTGTAGATCGCTCGAGGCTGCCAACGCACCCTTATTCACGTGACAACCGGCCGGGCATGATAGCGCCCGATTTCGACTTGGAAGAAGTAGATCTGCTGTTTTTGGAAAAGAGCCAGCAGTTTCTGAAGCAGCATGTGAAAACAAATCCCGGGCAGCCGTTTTTCCTGTTTCACTCAACCCAAGCAGTTCACTTGCCCTCTTTTCCAGCAGACCAGTTTAAAGGGAAGACAAAAGCGGGGCCACACGGTGATTTTATCTTTGAACTGGATTACGTCGTCGGGGAGTTGCTTAAAACTCTCCAGCAGGTGGGAGTTGCTGAGAACACGCTGGTCATTTTTTCGAGCGACAATGGTCCAGAGGTCACGAGCACGATTCACATGCGCGGTGATCACCAGCACGATGGGGCGCGACCTTGGCGGGGGATGAAACGGGATAACTGGGAGGGAGGCCATCGCGTTCCCTTCATTGCCCGCTGGCCCGGAAAAATTGAACCGGGGTCGACCAGCGACCAGACACTCAACCTGACCGACGTGATGGCAACCTGCGCGGCGATTGTGGGCGTAGAACTGCCAAATCAGGCAGCCGAGGATAGCGAGAACCTGTTGCCAGCTCTGGTCGGCACAGCCCCCAAAGAGATGATTCGACCGTACACCATGCATCAGACAATTAGCTTGGCGCTGGCGATTCGCAAGGGCCCCTGGAAATACCTCGACCACAAAGGGTCCGGCGGCAACTCCTATGCACGGCCGCATTTAAAACCCTTTGCATTGCCGGATACGGCGCCGGAGGCAACCGGCCAGCTTTACAATCTCCAGACCGATCCGGGTGAGACGATAAACTTGGCCGGCAAGCATCCCGAGATCGTCAAGGAGCTAAAGGCCCAGTTGGAGCAATACAAGCAAAGCGGTCGCAGCGTGCCGCTGCGCAAATAATAACAACCTCAACTCTTACGGGTCGGCCGCAGATCCTTGTACAGTTTGTGGTTACAGACCCGACTTCCGCTGGTGACCGCAGGGCAGCCTATTGTTCAAACGGCTCAAGAGTGAATTAATCTTTAAGTTGAAAGAGCTTTTTAAGCGCGTCTAACAGTCCAGTACCAGTGTCAGGAGAAACATCTT
>JYMV01019923.1_pt1 | contig 18216 bp, 14 predicted proteins | sample 338911 | NCBI WGS metagenome assembly JYMV01 (sample SAMN03354496, study PRJNA234377) | hydrothermal vent metagenome | biome: Deep sea; feature: Hydrothermal plumes at the Eastern Lau Spreading Center, Western Pacific Ocean; material: Seawater | place: Tonga | collected 2009 | depth 2000 m m
CCATGCATATCATACAAACCCCATTGATTAGAACTTTTAGTCCGGACTTCCTGCGGTTCACCGGTATTATCGTACCAGGCAATGCTTGTTGTACAAGTGTTGTTACCACATGACCACTTAGTTGTTGTTCCGGCACGTACCGCATATTCCCATTCAGCTTCCGTACAAAACCGATAGGTTCCGGAACGGGTACTTTTCAGCCAGTTTGCATATTCTACTGCTTCATTCCAGTTAACATAATTCATCGGATGGTTTTCCTTTCCGGAAACACCATATGTTTTTTTTGCATTGCTGGTACTGTAAGTGTAGTTGCAGCTTCCAGCATCTACACAAGCTTTGAATTCACTCGAGGTAACTTCATGATCTGAGATATAAAATGGTCCCGTTAATTTTGTAGTATGAGTTGGAGATTCATCGGATTCATTATCTCCATCTATTATTGATTGATTATCTGCGCCCATCTGAAACCTGCCGCCGCTAAGAAAAACCATCCCGTTGCTGTCTGCCGAAGTAATCACCACACCACCCAAAGTTTCAAAGCTTGATGACTTTGCCGAAGAAAGCGTATTGCCTGCAGAGTCCTGGATTCCGGTTGTTAAAGAAATGCTGTAATCCCGAAAATGAGAAAGGTTGTCAGTGGGAGTAAAAGTGACTATTGACCCACTTAAACTAAAACTGCCACTGACAGAATTACTTGAGTTATCAAGCAGCTTGAAGGTGCTTGAACTGAGAGTTGCAGAAGAAACAGATTCACTAAAGACAACGATGATTGCAGAATCCACCGCTATACTGCTTGAGTTGTCAGTCGGACTGATTGAGATGACACTTGGCTGAGTGGTATCTGCAGCAGAATTATTGTCAGAACTTGTTGAATTATCGGATGAATTGTCACTGGAAGCAGAAACGGTGGTGAAGTTCCAAGTGCTGTCCTGCCCCAGACTGTTACCGGAAGTATCTTGAACTTTACTGGAAACGGTTGCCGAATGTGGAGTTCCATTTTTCAAAGAAGAAGATGGAAGCAAAACGACAATATTTTTTGAGAGAGAAATTGTTACAGAAACTGCAGTTCCGTTTGAGCTCAAAGAAAAATTACTTTCGCTCACACTGCTGTTTTTTACATCATTGCTAAAGGAAATCACAAATGAAGCATTTACTGCAACCTTTGTCGCATTATCTTCAGGGATAGTAGAATTTACCTTAAAATTAGTTGCCGTAGCAGCCGTGCTTCCACCACCACCAAACTCTTCCGACGAATCCTTGCTGCAAGCCCCTGAAATCAGGAAAATTATCAGCAATAGTAAAAACAATTTGCACGTGTTCCAGGACATAAATTCTTTCCCTGCATTAGCAGTTTTTGCTCTTCTTCTTTCAAACGGAATCCTCTCAGAAACAACAATAAGATGCAAGGTGAATTGGTTGACAATCTTAAGACCTGCAAGCAAAGTAAATTTTTATAAGGACATAATAAAAAATATTTGCTAAGGTAAGGTTTTGGTCAATAGTAATTATAATTTCCAATTTTGGGAGAAAAAAATGAATGAGCAGAAGATTTTTGAAATTCCGGCAGCAACTAAAGCAAAAACGTGGATTGACAACGAGACATATTTAAAAATGTATGAGGAGTCTGTGAATGATCCAAAAGGGTTTTGGGACAAACAGGCAGAACGCCTGGATTGGTTCAGAAAGTGGGACAACACTCTTGACTGGGACTACAACAAGGGTCATGTCCGGTGGTACGAAGGTGGGAAACTTAATGTTTCTTATAATTGTCTGGACCGTCATTTAGAAAAACGGGGAGAGCAAACGGCACTGATTTGGGAGTCTGATGATCCAAACGTTGATCGGTCTTTTACCTACAAAGAACTGCATACCGAGGTGTGCAAATTTGCCAATGTGATGAAGACTCGGGGCATTGAAAAAGGCGACCGTGTGATGATTTACATGCCGATGATTCCGGAACTGGCTATTGCGTGTCTCGCCTGCACCAGAATTGGCGCAGTACATTCCGTGGTGTTTGGAGGTTTCAGCGCAGAAGCCCTTAAAAATCGAATTATTGATTGTGGCGGAAAAATGCTGATTACTGCAAATGCCGGAACTCGGGGCGGGAAAAGTGTGCCTCTCAAGCAAAATGCTGATGAGGCCATGGAAGGCACCAACACCGAAAGCTGCATTGTGGTGAAGCACACCGGTGATGACTGCAACATGAAGTCCGTACGAGATTTTTTCTATCATGAAGAAATGGCAAACTCCTCCTCAGATTGTCCTGCAGAGGAAATGGATGCAGAGGATCCGCTTTTTATTCTTTACACTTCCGGATCAACCGGAAAACCAAAAGGAGTTTTGCACACTACTGCTGGATATTTGGTTTACACTTCCATCACACATCAATATGTGTTTGATTACCATGATGGCGATATTTATTGGTGCACGGCAGACATCGGTTGGGTTACCGGGCACAGCTACATTCTTTATGGACCGCTGTCAAATGGAGCCACAACTATAATGTTTGAAGGGGTTCCAAATTATCCGGATTTTGGCCGTTTTTGGGACATTTGCGACAAACACAAAGTCAATATTTTCTACACTGCTCCTACCGCCATTCGGGCAATTGCCAAGGAAGGAGATGAATTGGTAAAAAAACGGAATTTAAGTTCACTGCGTTTGCTGGGCACAGTAGGGGAACCGATAAATCCGGAAGCATGGCTCTGGTATCACCGGGTTGTAGGACATGAAAATTGTCCAATTGTTGACACATGGTGGCAAACCGAAACAGGCGGAATTATGATTACTCCGCTTCCGGGAGCAACCCGCACCAAACCCGGATCAGCAACCCGCCCGTTTTTTGGCATTCAACCGCTTTTAGTGGATGCGGACGGTAACGAATTGGAAGGTGCAGCTGGAGGAAATTTGTGTATCAAACATCCTTGGCCTGGACAAATGCGCACCGTTTATGGTGATCATGAGCGTTTCATTCAAACTTATTTCAGCACTTACAAAGGACTTTATTTTACGGGAGACGGATGCCGACGAGACGAAGACGGATATTACTGGATTACCGGAAGAGTCGATGATGTGCTGAATGTTTCCGGACACCGCATGGGGACCGCAGAGCTTGAGTCGGCAGTGGTGCTCCACGAAAGTGTTGCTGAAGCTGCAATTGTAGGTTTTCCTCACGAAATTAAGGGACAGGGAATTTACGCCTATGTAACTTTAAATTCCGGAGTGGAACCAACTGATGATTTGAAAAAAGAATTGGTGCAGCTGGTGCGTAAAGAAATTGGACCGATTGCAACCTTTGATGTAATCCAATGGGCGCCCGGACTTCCTAAAACGCGATCCGGAAAAATCATGCGCCGAATTTTGCGCAAAATTGCCGAAAATGAGATTGACAGTATCGGTGACACTTCTACACTCGCTGATCCTTCTGTGGTAGAAGATTTAATTGCCAACGGTCCTGCCGGTTGAATTGCCGGTAAAGCTAGTGCAATGCGTTGGAGCCGCTAAATCAATATTCTGAAATGAGAAAACGATGAGTTATTTTGAAATATTTCGAAAATCTTTAGAACAGCCGGAACTTTTCTGGAGGGAACAGGCTGAGCAAATAAAGTGGTATGAATTTCCGGAAACAATTCTTTCCCAGGATGAACATGGTTTTTATCGCTGGTTTACCGGTGGGAAACTGAACACGTCTTATCTCGCCCTGGATGTTCAGATCGAAGAAGGACGCGGTGCTCAACCTGCTTTAATTTATGATTCTCCTGCTACAAATTCGCAACGCATATTTTCCTATCAGGAGTTGCGTGACGAGGTAGCAAAATTTGCCGGAGGACTGAATAATTTAGGTGTGGAAAAAGGTGACCGTGTCATCATTTACATGCCGATGGTTCCTGAAGCAGTGATTGCCATGCTCGCTTGCGCCAGATTGGGTGCCGTTCATTCAGTAGTTTTTGGCGGCTTTGCACCTAACGAACTCGCAGTGCGTATTGACGATGCAAAGCCTAAAGTGCTGGTTACAGCAAGTTGCGGAATTGAATTCACCAATGTTATTGAATACAAACCGCTGGTGGATCAAGCATTAGAAATCGCGGAATTCCCTCCGGAAAAAACAATCGTTTTGCAGCGTCCGCAAGCAGATGCAAAAATGCAGTCCGGACGGGATCACGATTGGAATGAAGTGGTGAGTAACGCTACACCTGCTGAACCGGTTTCAGTGGATGCGACAGATCCGTTATACATTCTTTACACATCCGGAACCACCGGACTTCCAAAAGGTGTTGTGCGGGACAACGGTGGACATGCGGTAGCCTTAAAATACAGCATGAAAGCTGTTTATAATACCGATCCCGGAGATGTTTTCTGGGCAGGTTCTGATGTCGGCTGGGTAGTTGGACATTCATATATAGTTTACGCGCCGCTGATTCATGGATGCACTACCATTCTGTACGAAGGAAAACCCGTACGAACACCGGACGCAGGAGCCTTCTGGCGTTTAATTGCAGAGCACAAAGTAAATACTTTTTTTACTGCACCCACTGCTTTCCGGGCAGTCAAAAAAGAAGATCCGGAAGCAAAACTTAAAAAGCAGTATGACATCAGTTCCCTCCGGACACTTTTCCTCGCAGGCGAAAGGTTGGATCCGCCAACCTATGAGTGGCTGAAGGGTATTCTAACTGACGGTTCACAACCAGATGTTCCGGTTATCGACCACTGGTGGCAAACCGAAACCGGCTGGCCGATTTGTTCCAATCCAATGGGTATTGAGCCGCAACCTGTGAAAAATGGGTCGCCTACTTTTCCAATGCCCGGATACAATGTGCAGGTACTGGACGAAAAGGGTGAAATTTGCAAAGCGGGTGAAACCGGGAATATCGTAATTCACCTTCCTTTACCACCGTCTTGCCTGCCAACATTGTGGAATGATGATGAACGTTTCAAGCAATCTTATTTAAGTCAATATCCTGGATATTTCATCACCGGTGATGAAGGAATCAAGGATGAAGACGGTTATATTTTTGTGATGGGACGAATTGATGATGTAATTAACGTTGCAGGACATCGTCTTTCTACAGGAGAAATGGAGGAGCTAATCGCCGGTCATCCCGCCATTGCGGAATGTGCTGTAACTGGGATAGATGATGATTTACGTGGACAAGTTCCAGTGGGATTTGTGGTGCTCAAAGATGGCGTGGAAATGTCTCAGGAACAGATGCAGGAAGATTTGATTGCGATAATCCGAAAAAATATTGGCGCCGTTGCATGTTTCAGACAATCTGGAATCGTCAAACGTTTACCAAAAACCCGCTCCGGAAAAATTCTGCGCAAAACTATCCGGAAACTGGCTGGCGAAACTGAAGTTGCGGTTCCACCTACAATTGATGATCCTCTGATTCTAGATGAAATTCGTGAAGTAATGCGGGAACGGGGAATTGGCCAATACGCAGCATCTTGACGTTTTTACAAACGCTGATTATTTGCTTCAGCGTTTTTCCTACCATTATTTTTATCCAGAAATGACCCAACTCAAAACGCTTTATATTTTCCTTGCAAAACAGACTGTCTGGTTTAGTTTTGATGGAAAGAGGCGTTGCCTAAAACCTGCTTCAAAGCCTCTTGATTCGGAGCGGATTTTGGAGCTTTGTCGTGAGTTTGATGCATCAAAAATTATTTTGTTTCTTGAATTCCCATGGGTACTCACTCATTTTGAAATCACGATTACTCTTTCCCCTGATGAAATGGAAGCTTTTGCCAGGATGCGTCTTGGTTTTCATGACAATCCGAAGGGCGGTGTAAAAAGTACACGGCAGGAACTGCACAGCAGCTTGAACCGACAGGAAATTCCTGTGGGCGGAATTTATTTTAAACAAGCGCAATTGGACAGGATCGGTTTACTTTGCGCAATACTGTCTGCAGAAAGTCTAAACTTAAAGAAAAAGTTGAAACAGAAACTCAACTTATCTGTTGAGGCAGTTCCGCTTGTTGTTGCCTGTATGCCAATCCTACAAAATAATCCGGAAAACTCATTGATTTTCAAAGGATTGGAGCAATCGTTCTATGTAGAAAAAACGGATGGTTTCCTCACAAAATTAGTTGAATTGCCGGCTTTTGGAAAAATTAATCAGGAGCTTTTTGTTTCGGATCAATTGCCGCTCAACTCAAATCCGCAAACTTTTCAGCTGCTTCCGGAAGAAATGAAAAACGATTTATCTGAAAATATAATTCCGGATACGGAAAAAAGAGATAATAATTCCTCTGCCAATATGCACTACGAAATAACTGTGGAATTCGTATTGTCAGCCTGGAAAGGTCTGGCTCAAAATCCGAAATCCGGATTTTGGTGGGCATCTTTCAAAAAAAATCGACGATTAAAGCAGGTCGGTACGTGGTGGAATTTTGCAGGAGTTTTGATTTTAGCAGCAGTTGTCGGAGCAGGATTCTATTATTACCAGACTCTGGAGCAAAGAAAAGTTCTGCAGCAGGAATTGTCCCGTTTGGAACTTGAACTGGAACAGCACATAAACAATTCTCCATCCCGGATTTCCGGCATTCGCGAAAAACACCTGGAACAGTTGGAAGAAATTGCAAAAAAACTGGTGCAGGAATCCTTCTGGAAACAGCAAACTCTGCAAACATTATTCTCATCAATTGAAGACGCGTGGCTGGAAAGATTCGAATTCAAAGATCGTAAACTGCGTTTGGAATTACTGGCGTTAGAGCCGATCAATGCAGTCAATCTGTTTTTGAAATTGTCAAAAATGCCGGAAACTGCTAAAGTCCATTTTAAATCACAGCGGAAAACCAGCATCAAAGGACATGAACTTATTAAATTCAAACTCTTGATTGATTTGGCTCCTCCATCAAAAACCGAAGCCCCCTGATCCAAACCACAAAAAATAATATGCAGCCCGGACCAAAAAACAGCATCACTGACGTTTCAGGCATCAAAGTAGGACACGCGCAGGACATTAAATTGATGAGCGGGACGACTGTTGTTCTACCGGATGTAGCCGCGGTGGGCGCAGTGGATTGCCGTGGAGGAGGTCCCGGAACACGTGAAACAGACGCCCTTCGTCCCTCAAATCTGGTTGAAGAAGTCCACGCTGTCGTGCTCAGCGGCGGTTCCGCAATGGGATTGGATGCTGCAAGCGGAGTTGCTGCCTGGCTCAAAACACAGGGCCGAGGCTTTCAGGTAGCAACGGATGTAGTGGTACCCATTGTTCCAGCGGCAATTCTCTTCGACTTACTCAACGGTGGTGACAAATCCGGAATGGATGAACACACTTATTTTGAGTTTGGAAAAAAAGCCGTGGCCAGCGCCGGTTCTGAATGTCCGCTGGGCAACGTCGGTGCGGGAACCGGAGCAAAAGCTGGAACACTCAAAGGCGGAACAGGCACTGCGTCCTTACAGCAAAAATCCGAAAATTCCGGCGAAAATGGATTCACCGTAGGAGCATTAGCGGCAGTAAATCCGTTTGGCTCGGTTACTCTTCCGGATCGTCCCGATTTTTGGGCCTGGCCGTTTGAACAAAATACTGAATTTGGTGGAAGGGGTGCTCCGAAAATTATAGCTGCAAAAGGTGAAAAAACCGAACAACAAAAAATCAACGAAATAGCACTCGATTTTGATTTCGAAAGCCCCTTCAAACAAGCAGAACTGTCTTCAGAAAAATCTGCAGCTGGAAGTGTTTCCACAAACACCACACTCTGTGTAGTCGCTACTGATGCAGCACTCACCAAAGCCCAGGCCCAGCGGGTTGCCATTATGGCACAGGTTGGCTTCGCCCGGGCCATTCGTCCAGTACACACTCCTTTTGACGGAGACACCGTCTTTGTTTTAGCCACAGGAAAAATTCCGCTTTCTGCCATGCCGCCAATCGACATTGCGCGTATTGGCATGATGGCTGCGGATTGTGTGACCCGTGCAATTACCCGCGGTGTTTATGCTGCCGAATCTTTGGGAATCTGGCCTGCATATCGTGAATTATTTCAAAATTGATTAATAGCTTATCGAACTAAAACGATTCAATTGTGATATACTTTTGTTAAGCATTTCTTCTACATTCCTAAAATAGCTTCCGTTTTAACTGGTTAAACAATAATACAAGTCCCTGTAACATTTGTAATAATTCTTCTTGAGGAGATCTCAGTGCTTAAAATTTTGGATGTACATGTAGCTGATATACGTTTTCCTACATCCAGTCAGTCAGATGGTTCCGATGCTATGAATCCTGATCCGGATTATTCAGCTACCTACGTTACTTTAATTACAAATACTGCATTTAAAGGTAATGGGCTAACTTTTACAATCGGCAGAGGAAACGAACTGTGTGTAGCTGCAGTTCATGCGTTAAAATTTATGGTAATAAACAAGGACCTTGTTGAAATTACAAGCAACATGGGAGCATTCTGGCGTTCACTTGTAAGTGATAGTCAGATTAGATGGGTAGGTCCTGAGAAAGGTGTTGTTCATCTTGCTACCGCAGCAATTGTTAATGCTCTGTGGGACTTATATGCAAAGATCGAAGGAAAGCCACTGTGGAAACTACTGGTTGATATGTCTCCTGAAGAACTGGTGAGGGCCATTGATTTCCGATATATTACGGACGTTCTAACTCCTGATGATGCTTTAAAAATGCTTCAAAAGAATTTTTCAACACGGGATAAACGGGAATCTGAAATGCGTTTAAAAGGCTATCCTGCCTATACAACTTCTGCAGGATGGCTGGGTTACTCGGATGAGAAGATCAGGGCCTTGTGCAGAGATTCAATCGAGAAGGGCTGGACTCATTTTAAAATAAAAGTTGGGAGCAATATTGAGGATGACATAAGGCGTGCCTCAATTGTAAGGGAGGAAATTGGTTCTGAGTGTAAGCTGATGTTTGATGCAAATCAAAATTGGGATGTTGATGAAGCCATTGATAATATGAAATTATTGGCTCAGTTTGACCCTTGGTGGATAGAGGAACCGACGAGTCCGGATGATGTTCTGGGGCATCAAAAAATTTCGGCTCAGATAGCACCCATTGGGGTGGCTACAGGAGAACATTGTCAAAACCGTATAATCTTTAAACAGTTTTTTCAGTCCAATGGACTGCAGTTTTGCCAGCTTGATTGTTGTCGTTTGGGAGGCGTCAACGAAGTTTTGTCAGTCTTGTTGATGGCTGCGAAGTTTAATGTTCCAGTTTGTCCACATGCGGGCGGAGTTGGGCTCTGTGAGTATGTTCAACACATCTCTATTTTTGATTATATTTGTGTTTCTGCCAGTTTAGAAAATCGGATTATTGAGTATGTGGATCACCTTCATGAACATTTTGAGAATCCTGTAGTTATAAAAATCGGACGCTATATGCCACCTCTTGATCCCGGATACAGCATCACAATGAAAGCCTGGAGTTTGAAGGAATATGAGTTCCCCGGCGGGAATGTCTGGAAAGATAAAAAATAAATTACCTTTCTTTATCCTCACGTGTACTATTGGCTGCAGATACTGAGAATAAGTGTTGCAGTGGGGGCAATGTACGTCACAGACATTGATTAAACTTATGGCAGAAAGATTAAGCTACAGGTGCATCAGGATGTAACAAACCAGATTGTTTGAGTTCAATCCAAAACTCAGGCGGTACAGGGCGTTTGAGCATTTCAATATTCTCCAAAACCTGAGTATCCTTAAGTGCGCCTGGAATGACTGAAGAAACAAGGGGGTGAGCTAATGGAAACTGTAGTGCTGCCGCTTTTAGTGGAATACCATGAGCATCACAAATCAACTCTATGGACTTAACCTTTTTTCGTATTTCTTCACTAACATTAGCATATCCGTATTTTGATTCTTCTCGGGAGCCCGTTGCCAGTATACCTGATGCATAGGGAGAGCCAATAATGATTCCAACACTACGCCTTTCACATTCAGGAAAAATTTCTTCAAGCGGACCTTGATTCAGCAAGGTATACGGCATCGCAACGAGGAAAAAATCCAGTTCAAAATGTTCCAAAAATAGCGGAATCATCTCAATGTCATTAATGCCTGCTCCAAAGGCCTGAATTACATTTGAGTTCTTCATGGTTTTTAGCCAATCCATTCCTGACTCCAGTTCATGAAGTTTTTTTGACACTGATTTGCCATGGTAACTACTGTCCAAATCATGAATGACGAGAATGTCGATTCGGTTCAATCCGAGCCGCATTGTACTGTCAAGAAATGAACGTTCAAATCCTGCCGCTGAATAATCAAAACGCCATTCGAAAGGAAGCCCCCCAATCCATGGCGATCCGTCAAACAGAACCGGATCACCTTTGAAAGGTCTATACACTCTTCCTACTTTGGTAGAAAGGATAAAATCATGACGGTGTTTTTGGCGCAGCAAATTGCCTAATCTATGTTCACTCAGGCCATGCCCATACCATGGCGCAGTATCGTAGTAACGAATTCCAGAATCATAAGCTTCATTGAGGGTTTCAACTGCTTGCAGATGCTCAACCTTTTCGAATAATTCTCCCAATGGAGCACCTCCAAATCCAAGTAGAGGGGTTTTTACTCCGGTATTGCCCAGAATCTTTGTTTCAAAGGGATTCATTACAGTCTGTACGTGCAAGTTTTGGAAGGTTACTATTCTTGACTTAAATGGAGTCTCTAAATTATGTAATAAATTTTTAGCTTTCCTGACACTAAGTATAGTAAAATTGTGTTGAAAGATAAAATCCACAAATTACATTTTGTCATTGCAGGATGAGAGAGATACAGGTAGTATTTGGTATTGATATGGAAACTGATATCGGCAGTTGGACTCCTTTTTATGAAGGAGTCACTAAGGGGGCTCCGCTGTTGCTGAATCTGTTTGCAAAAAAATCCATTCCCGTGACAGCTTTCTGGGTTGCAGACACAGCCAGGCGCTTTCCAGAAATTGTGCGGGAAATGGAATCCGCGGGTCATGAAACAGGAACTCACTCACTCTATCATGAGACTGTGGGCGACAGTTTGTTTGAAATTCCGGGAACTTATCCTCTTTTACCGGAGGAAGTGCAGCCGAGAATTAAGCTTGCCACAGATATACTGGAAGATATTGTTGGTCACAAAGTTGTTTCCTGGCGCTGCCCGAGACTTTTTGGAGGAACTCATGTCACAAACGCCCTGGAGGCCCTGGGTTATGAATGTGATGCCACTTACCCCATGTATTTTTACAATGAGCAGCTTTTCCCTTATCATCCCAGTCAGGAAAACTGGACGGAACAGGGGAGTTTAAATTTGATTGAAATTATCCAATTTGCTGACATGGGGATGGAATCAAAGGACGATTACGGTCGCGATAAAGACCAATGGCCTCTCTACCGCACACAGTCTACAGAAGCTTTTATTCCGCACATTGAATCCTTTATGAGTTATCTGGAAAAGAATGATCAGAGTCAGAAACCGATTGTCTTATGCTTTTATTTTCATCCATGGGAGTTTTGGGAAATGCCTGAGGGCGTGATTCATTTTGGAGAAGGTGGAGTGTTGCCGGATCCGTTCCTGACTAAAGGTTGCGGTAAGTATTGCCTGAATCAGGTTGAGCTGCTGATAGACTGGCTGAAGTCCAAAGAGGCCGCGTTCCTCACAGCAGGCCAATGCGCCCGCAAATGGCATGAAATACTTGCCCTACAGGAAATCTAAAGAACTGTAAGACAAACAAAAATACACCTTAATTCAAAAGAGAAATTGTCCTTGAAGTGGAGGCCACTTAAAAGTCCTGCCAACTAGTCGTTTATATTTCTTGTAATAGTATCAATTAATTCGATTGATCTCTTTGGTATCGTGTGCTAGCTTGTACATCCGAAGAACAATGAAGTCTAAAAATTTGAATTTTCACCCCTAAAATGCTCGACATAATTGACACATCTATGGAATTTGGATCGTCTAAAATTACCCTGGGTGGAAGGGGTTCCGGCACTTAACCGCAGTTTCGAAATTTCGGATTATCTCAAGGCAGCGGAAAGTTCCGGAATCAGACGAACTGTTTACATGGAGGTGGATGCACATCCGGATGACAAGCAGAAAGAAATTGACGACATGACTCTGCATTGTCAAGCAGATTCAGATGAAATGCTTGGTATGGTCGTTTCAACTGATCCGGGTAAACCGGGATTTACTAAATTTCTGGATACTAATTCCGGGAATTCCTTTATCAAAGGTGTGCGCCAGGTTCTTCACAATCCGGAACAAGCGCCTAAATATTGCCTCACTCCGGAATTTGTGCAGGGCATTCGTGCTTTGGGCAAGAGGAAACTGCTCTTCGACATCTGCATACGTCCTGCGGAACTACATGATGCGGTTGAGCTTTGCAGTCAGGTTCCGGAAACAACTTTTGTTCTGGACCATTGCGGAAATGCTGATCCGTACGTTGTCAATGGACAAAGAAAATCTGCTTCCTCCGGTTCTGATACAACTTTTGTACATTCCCAGAAAAGTTGGCAGCAAGGGATTTACGAATTGGGAGAACTTGAAAACGTGTACTGCAAAATTTCCGGAATAGTGGCTCGTGCCGAAGCCGGATGGAATACAGACACTCTGGCCCCGACAGTCAATGCCTGCCTTGATGCCTTTGGTGTAGACCGAGTGGTGTTTGGTGGTGATTGGCCGGTTTGTACTCAAGGGACAAGCTTGGCGCAGTGGGTAGCGGCACTCAAGGAAATTGTCGCCAAACGTCCTGCGGAAATGCAGGAAAAACTGTTTAGTTTAAACGCTGAACAACTCTACCAGCTATAGAATATAGCCGCTAAGATCGCTAAGAAAATAACTTAGTGTCTCTTAGTGTTCATAGCGGCTAATACATTGATTCTTAAACCTGAAACATTGGAATTATTATGTTAAAAAATCTTGATCCTCTACTTAATCCAAACTTGCTTTACATCCTCCGTGCAATGGGACATGGCGACGTTCTGACCATCGTAGACAGCAATTTCCCGGCAGATTCAGTGGCTTCGACAACTGTTCATGGTGAAGTGATCCGGCTGGATGGCGCCGGAATTCCGGAAGTTGCCCGGGCAATTTTTTCGGTTTTTCCACTGGACAGTTTCATTGAAGCACCTATTCAGTATATGCAGGTGGTTGGGGAACCGGAAACCATGCTTGAAGTACACAAAGATTTACATAAAATCGCTTTGGAAAATGCAGATCGAGAATGGAAAATGGATTCAGTAGAAAGGCATAGTTTTTACGAGCAATCCAGAAAAACTTATGCTGTGATAGCTACCGCAGAACGTCGGCCATACGGTTGTTTCATGATCACAAAAGGCGTAATTGGACCGGATGGGAAAGTAATGTAGAGAAAATATATTCAACCAGCTTCAAATAAAAGTAATACATGGACTTGGGACTGAGAGACAAAATTGTACTTGTTACAGGGGGTGCAAAGGGAATCGGTGCAGCAACCGTAAAAGCATTTTTGGCAGAAGACTGCAAAGTAGTTATAGTTGATCGTGACACAGAAGCCGGACCTGTTTTGGCTAAATCTTCAGGCTCAAAAGCCCGTTTTGTTGAAGCCGACCTTACAAATCTAAAATCCTGTAAACAAGCTGTTGAACAAACCGTTTCATGGTTCGGAGGACTGGACGTGCTGGTTAACAATGCCGGATTCAATGACGGTCTGGGACTTGAAACTTCTCCAGAAGATTTTATGACTTCTGTTCAAAACAATCTTCTGCATGTTTATGCAATGACGCATTATTCATTGCCCCAACTCCGCAAAGGGCCAGGATCTATCCTTAATCTCGGCTCAAAAGTTTCTGTTACGGGACAAGGCAAGACTTCAGCTTATGCCGCCGCAAAGGGGGCAATCAGCGCGCTCACCCGCGAATGGGCGGTAGCTTTGGCTCCGGAGAAAGTTAGAGTCAATTGTGTTATTCCTGCTGAATGCATCACAGATCAATACGAGCAGTTTTTCCAAACACAAACTAATCCGGAAGCCGCCAAAAAAGCCATAGCTGATATTGTACCGTTTGAACAAAGACTAACGACCCCTGAAGAAATCGCGCAAACTATTGTCTTTCTTGCTTCCGACCGTTCTTCCCATACCACCGGACAGCTCGTCTTTGTCGATGGAGGTTATACTCATTTTGACAGGGCAGTGGGACATGACCACAATAAATGGTAAGACTTAAATGAGTAAAAAATATTTGCTGGGAGTGGATGGTGGTACAGAAGGACTCCGTGCCGGAATATTTGATACTTCCGGAACACCGCTCGCTTATGCCTCCACAACTTATACAACTCAGTTTACTGCTCCGAGTTGGGCCGAGCAGGACCCCAACGACTGGTGGGATGCTCTCGGCATGTCAGTCAGGAAAGTTCGTCAGATGTTTTCTCAAAGGTGAAATAGGTGATCAGATTAATATCTCCATCTCTTCTGTAGCCTATAACCTTAAAATGGATCCAGTTCAGGCTGGAATTATTTTTAACCTGTTTTACACATCACTCAAAAACATGATCTGCAGGAAAATAAACTATTTCCCCGTTTATTTTTTATCATAAACTGTTTTGTTAAACATCAACTATTTAGCACTTTTTAATTATACTTCTTATTTCACTACATCACGTGAAAAGCTGCTTAATTTCATCCGTTAATCTTGGCGTAGCCCCATGTTTCGAACAAACAAACGAAGCAATTTGATTAGCCTTATTATGCAGATCCTTAAGTTCACAACCACTCAACAACCCTGTCACCAACGCGGCGACAAAAGCATCCCCTGCACCTACCGTATCTTCCACCTCAACTCTATATCCATCATGCATGGAAATTATACCCCCAGAATAAAGAATACTCCCTTCTCCGCCACGAGTCAGGGCAATCAAACGAAAACTATACCTTCTAGATAATTCATTTAGCATTGTTCTTTCATCTCCACGCAAGCCCAGTAACTCTTTTAAAACCAACAATTCATTAACATTTAACTTCAAAACATTCGCCAGACCCAACGAAGTCTCAATTACCTCACGCGAATAGAACTGCTGTCGTAAATTTACATCGAAAACGCGTAGAGAATCATGACGCATTAAACCCACAAATTTCTGTATAGTCATTCGAGACACGGGCGAACGTTGGGCTACCGTGCCAAAACAAACTGCATCAGATCTGAAAGCTAATTCCCGTAACAATGGTTTTTCAGGAATATGATCCCAAGCTACTTCCTCCTGAATACGATATAATGGCTTCCCTTCTTTATTAATACTCGCAGAAACCTCGCCAGTTGGATGAGTCTTGTCAACAGATATAAATTCATAAGTCATATCCATGTTCTCCAAGCAGGAAATGATCTCTCTCCCAAATTCATCATTGCCCACACATGAAACTACTACTATGAAACTTCCACCAAACTCTTGGGAATGATAGGCAAAATTAGCAGGTGCTCCCCCTAATGCCTTACCTGAAGGTAACATATCCCATAAAATCTCACCCAGCCCTACGATTGTATATTGCATTTCATGCACCTACTCAAAGCTATCTTAATTTTTCCTGTCATATGTCTTATCTTTTTCCTAACTGGTTGGTTTAAGAGAACCCATATTAAATCAAAAATTGAGATAATTTACAAGAATTGGGGTGGTAGGTTATGGAGGGTTGTCTGACTTTGAAGAATTAGTGGGGGGTCAATCACAGGAGATGATAGGGTTTGTTTTAGGGCGTATTATTAGAATCTGACTCCATAGAGAGTATTTGCGGGAGAGTCAGCCACTTATGCTGATATCATTGTATAAATTTGATTTTATAATAAATTTACCACCATATTTACCACCAAATGATCGTCTTTGGTAGAACCAAAAAACAAAACTATTTCTTTGTATATGAATTGATATATATATTATCAAAAAACTAGCTTTGCCCTCGTGCGTGCCAGCGTGTAGCGTGTGAGGCTCCAGAACTTGCACAAAACCCCCACTAATTCTTCACTGCCCTTCAGGTCATTTACAGCATATCTAATTGAGTGCAATCTTTGCTATTATGGACTGCAACATAAAATTGCAGTAAAATGAATTTTTAACCTATAAAAAAATGATTAATGAAGCGATAGCAAATTTTAAATGAGAACACTCTAATATGCTGAATCAGAAGGTCTGTGTTATCGGGGATAACAGTGTTGACATCTACCCTAAGTCAGGGAAGTCATATGTCGGGGGAAATGGAATTAACAGCGCTATCGCGCTCAAACGAAACGGCATTGATGCTGGGTATGTTGGGGTCATTGGAAATGATGAAGAGGGAGAACTCGTAATTGCTGCTCTTGAAAAAGAAGACATCGATTGTTCAAGAGTGGCTAAGCTGAATAAAAAAACAGCTTGGACAAAAATAGAACTAAACAAAGGCAACAGAGTTTTTGTTGATGAATCTTTGGGTGTGCAGCACAAGTTTGATCTTTTCGAAGAGGATTATGTTTACTTAAGAAATTTTGCCTGGGCTCATCACACAATTTTTTCTAACTGGCCCACTGCAGTTTCTGGTGGAATCGAATCATATTATGAAAAAGTTGAAAATCAGATCCAAAGACTGCACAGAAATCAAGTAAGAGTTTCGGTAGATTTTTCTGAACAGTTTGATAGAAAGCTCCTAACTTCCTTAAAAAACCGTGTGGATTTGGGATTTTTTTCGAGACCAGAACTTTCTCGCTCTGAATTAAAAGAGGAATTTGAAAAGCTTTATGGATACGGGTTCTCCGTCGTTGTCATAACTATGGGTGCTAGGGGTAGTGCCTCGTTTGCTGGAAGAGATATAATTACTCAGCCGGCAATTCCCACAAAAGTGGTTGATTCTCTTGGGGTAGGTGACGCATTTATAGGCGCCTTTTTGTCACAATGGGTAAGGGAGAAAACAATAAAAGTCACATTAGAGTTCGCCGCTAACTACGCAGCAAATACTTGTTTGATAAATGGCGCATTTTAAACTTAAATTTCACTGAGAAAAACGTAGAACTGTTAATGTAAGAGGCTAACTCGCGTGAAGATTTCAAGAAGAACAAACAGGCTGAAACACTATTATTTACAACTAATCCTTAAGAACAGGAGAACGAGTGTTTAACTTTAACGAGGATCGATTTGTAAAGGTAATCGAAGACGCGCTGTCTCTTCGCGTTGACGTGGAAAAAACAATTGACGATTTATACGACAGAGGATTTGAAAACTTATTCTTGATTGGAGTGGGCGGGACTTACGCCCATTTTCTGCCAATGAAATACATATCTGAAACGCTTTCAACAATGCCCGTCCACGTGGTTCAGGCGGCAGAGTTCATACTTCAGGGCAACAAACATTTTTCAAAAGACTCTCTATGCGTCTTCTGCTCGAGGAGTGGTGACACTAAGGAAATAGTAAAGGCCATTACATTCTGCAACAAGGCCGGAGCCACCACATTGTCTTTTGTCTGTAACTCGGGCACCCCCGTTTGCGAACTTTCTAAGCACCATTTTGTAAGTTTCGCAGAAGATGATCATCTGGCCGAATGTATTTATCTGGAAATGTACCCTGTAATATTCCGTTTATTAAAAAACCGTGGGGAATTTGTGGAATACGATAAAATGTTCGCTCAAATTAACTCGATTACCCCTTATCTTGTAAAGGCTAAGGAGCAAACCGAAGAAATGGCAAAGTCCCTCGCTAAACATCACAGGGATACTGATTATCACATGGTTATCGGTTCCGGCGCGGTTTGGGGAGAAGCATATGATTACGCCATGTGTATTCTCGAGGAGATGCAGTGGATCAAAACAAAGTCTATCCATGCAGGAGAATATTTCCACGGTACAATTGAATTGACCGAAGAAGACACCAGCATTATTTTGCTGTACGGAGAGGACGCCACAAGACCTTTGATGGATAGGGTCTATAATTTTGCGATTAAAATATCGAAGGAGGTCGCCGTTTTTGACACCAGGACTGTTGAACTTCCAGTGGACGAAAAATATCGCCAATATTTGTCACCGTTAGTCATTTATACGATGCTAGAACGATTCAGCTGCCATCTTGAAAAAGAAAGAAATCATCCGTTGACCACAAGGCGTTTTTATCGTCAGTTACAATATTAGCCGTGATGTCAAGGTAACTTGAATGCCGGTACGTGGGAGATCTTCAAACACAATGCTGCGGTAGGATTTAAAACCGGTTTTCTGTCACCACCAGAATGGTGAAGACGTTGACAGCGTTAAAATATGAGGCATGAAGTACCTCATTTGGTTCATGATATCGATCCGCAGGTCACGGTC
>JYMV01003574.1_pt1 | contig 18210 bp, 29 predicted proteins | sample 338911 | NCBI WGS metagenome assembly JYMV01 (sample SAMN03354496, study PRJNA234377) | hydrothermal vent metagenome | biome: Deep sea; feature: Hydrothermal plumes at the Eastern Lau Spreading Center, Western Pacific Ocean; material: Seawater | place: Tonga | collected 2009 | depth 2000 m m
AAGCGAGCTTGCCGGTCTGACCGTGCCAGGCGTAGTTGCCGTTATCGTTGTCGAAGAAGGTGTCCATGCAGAGAACGGTGTCCTCCGGAGGCGGCGGCTCCTGAGCCAGACAGGTGAAAGTGCCGTCGTTCAACGACGGGTTCAACGACATTCCGTTGACCACGATCACGTTGTTGAGAGCTGGGTTGCCGAGAGTTCCATCGGAGAAACTCAGCGCCGTCACCGAATCGTCATCGGGGAGAAGAATCTCGCCGTTACAACTGTAGCGGTAACTCGCTATGTGGTGGTCATCCCCGGTTGCAATCGTCTGACCGTCGAAGGGAGCTTCGAAGTCCAGAACCACACCGATGGTGCCACCACCGGCATAAATGTTCGAGATCACGAACTCTGCTCCGGCCGACTCGGTTGCGGTCCCGGAGAGGGACACATCTTCGAGGGTGATCGAAGTTCCGTCGTGCGTGATCGCCAGGACAAAGCCCTGGACAGCTCCACTGGAGTTGGACATCAGGATCCTCGCGTCACCTCTGGTCCCATCACCATCAGCGGGAGCTTCACCAGCCTCGATCGTCATGCTGTCGGGCGGAGGAGGCAGGAGCGTGAGAGCACCGTCGTCGAGACCAAGGCCCTCCCCTACTCCGACCGACAATCCGCCCTGGACGATGATGTTGTCCAGCGGTGGGTTGTTCAGGACTCCGTCGGTGAAAGAGAAAGGAACTACGGTTTCGGAACCGACGAGCCCGGAGGCACCGGCCGTGATGACAGCGATCGATTGCCCACTTCCGGTGGGAATCGTCTGACCATCGAACGGGGACTCCGCATCCATTACGACACCGAGGGTCACTCCACCTGAGTGAATCGTGGCGACTGAGAGTTCAGCGTTCTCGGTCGCCGTGCCAGCAGTCGATAGATTTGTGACTGTGGCTTCGGAACCATGAGTAATCGCAATCACGACTCCTTCGACAGGACCCGTGTTCGTCATACGAACAGACATTTGCCCGGAAGCAAATCCCTGTACGGTCGCACTGTCAACGGACAGCGACTGCTGCGACTGAAGTGGGCTCACGAACAAAATTATAGCCAGGGAAACCCAACCCAGTTTGAGAGAGATATTTCTCATCTTCTCCTCCCTATACGATATTTCAATCTGTGGCCGGCCGCCTATAACGCCCATCTGATCGGGCATTGATACAAACGAATGGCCTGCTCCTGTTTGGAAATCGGCACCTCCACCTCCTGGCTTGGGCCCGATCCGAAATATAAACATCTGCAACACCGGTCTCGCGGGGATCACCCCAAATCAAAACCGGAGCTGATGCACCCTTGATACCTTTCCTCAAAGCCTGCTCAGAATCGGCTACAGGCCCTGATCAACACCACCTTTCACCTCATACAATTCATTCACATGTCATACATACAAACACCGAAAAGATGCCACGTCAACCACCTGTCATCGCTGCCGTTAACGCAACCGTGCGGAATGACTGTGGTTGGCCAGCATGGCGCAGACTTGCTACAAAAGTCAGGCAATCGGCCGCTATTGTGGCTAGTGGTGACCGGGTGCTCCGCCAATCGGATGGAAGCTGGAATAATTTCGGTATTCATTGTCGTCCGATATCGTCAGGAATGTCAGGTTAACAATATCGCTCCAATTCGGAGAAGCGAAAGACCCTACCCGTGGGAAATGGTATGGCAGCGAGGTATTCGGCCCTGTCGAGGCGTTGTGGGGAGAATTCCGCGTGTTGCCGGCTGCAAGGAAGCAACCGGAGCAACCCACGGTGGCGAGTGGGCGAGGGAAAATGGCAAGGAGCAGATCCTCAGTCGCTGCTCGCCTTGTTCTCCTCCTCAGGAGAGGGCCCCTCTTCCTCTCCAGCTCTATCGGAAGCAACTTCCGTCCCCTCGGATTTCGAATCTTCCGCCAGTTCCTCGTCCTCGGACGGGTCGGCAGAATCCTCCTCGATGGGGGTCTCCGTCTCCTCGACTCCTCCGCCTTCGGCTGGAGCCTCCGGACCCTCTTCTGCTTCGGTTTGAGCACTGGTCGGTTCCGTAGCAGTTTCCATTGCGCCATCGCGATGGCGGGCACGGCAATCCCCGTCCGCAAGCGCCTCATCCTCACGAACGTAGCCCAGGTAGGCTCTAACGGAGTTATCGCCAAAACGTGGCTTTGTCATCCTGAGCACCCGGGTATACCCCCCAGGCCGCTCCTGATAGTAGGGACCGATCTTGTCGAACAGGGCCTGGACGATCGCCCTGTCCCCCAGAACACTCATCGCTCGACGAATGTTGTGGACCGACTTCTCTCGCGAAAGGGAGATCATTTTTTCGACATGGGGCTGGATGAATTTAGCCTTTACCCGAGTGGTCGTAATAAAGCCCTTTTTCTCGAACTCCTTGAAGAAAGATTTCATCATGTTCCGAACGAGCGCCTTGCGGTGAGCACCGTTCCGACCAAGTTTCTTGCCAGCAACTCGATGTCGCATCGAACCGATCTCCCTTAGACTATTGAGGCCAGGGTCCCCAGATCAGACTCGGCTCTCAGGCATGGGCCACGATCGATCTGGCCCTCCGCGCCACCTCAGTTTGACGTCATTCCCAATTCGAGGCTGAAACTCGCCAGTTTCTCCTTCAACTCCTCCAGAGACGTCTGGCCGAAGTTGCGAATCCTCAGCAGAGAGTCTTCGCTGAAGCGGCAGAGTTCCCTGATCGAGGAGATGTTCTCGGTTTCCAGGCAGTTCGAGGCACGAACGGAGAGTTCCAGGTGCGAGATCGGTTCATCGAGGAGTTCACGGAGAGCGTCATTCTCCTCGATCACCTCGTCACCTTCAGCCACACGCGGTTGCAGCACTTCCGTGCCCAGGTCGAAATACTTCACGAGCGGGTTGAGATGCTTGCGTAGGATCTTGGCCGACTCCACGAGGGCGTCCTCGGCACTGATCGTCCCATCGGTCCAGATCTCGAGGAGAAGGCGGTCATAGTTGGTCAACTGACCGACACGGGTGCTCTCCACCCGGTAGCGCACCCGCGTGACCGGCGAGAAGGTCGAATCGAGCCAGAGGCAGCCAATTTCGTGCTGTCCCTGAGAATTTTCACTCGCTGTAGCGTATCCACGCCCGCGACGAGCGAGGAGGTTCGCAGAGAACTCGACGTCTGTTGTCAAGGTTGCAATCAGATGGTCGGGGTTGACCACCTCAACATTTTCACCGTGTTCGATGTCACCAGCCGTGATCGGGCCTTTCCCGGACTTCTTGATGGAGAGTTCGGCCTCTTCCTCCTCATCGAGTTTCACCAGGACTTGTTTGAGGTTGAGAACCACCTGGGTGATGTCCTCGTAGACTCCTTTTTTCGTGGTGAACTCGTGATCGACGCCTTCGATCCGCGCCTGGACCAGCGCCGCTCCTTCGATGGAAGAAAGCAAGACTCGACGCAAACTGTTTCCAACGGTATGGCCGAAACCACCCTCGAAAGGCTCGATGACGAACTTGCCGTAGTGCTCTTCACGGGTTTCCTGGTCACAATCGACCCGGCTGGGCAACTCGAACTCGCGCCAACGTACGCGCATTGACATGCTCTGAAACTCCCTCCAAATTCCCCCGACCCTTTTCCCAGGTCGGTTGGAGCGGCACCACGGCCGGAAAAAGACGGACATGGGGCCGTCAGCGAGAACAGAACTCGACGATGTAGGCCTCCTGGATCGGCAGCGAGACGTCCTCACGGCTCGGAAACTGCGTGACAGTTCCCGTCAGCTTCTTGGGATCCAGGATCAGCCAGGTCGGGACATTCCGCCCTTGATGGGCTTCGACCTTCTCCCGAATGATCCCCTCGCTCTTCTTGTGCCCTCTCGGGCCCACGACGTCCCCCACCCGTACCAGGTAAGAAGGGATATCGAGTTTCCGTCCACCGACAGCGATGTGCCCGTGGGCGATCAGTTGCCGCGCCTGAGCACGACTGTCGGCAAATCCAAGCGAGAATACGGTGTTGTCGAGACGACGCTCAAGGAGAACCAGCAAGTTTTCGCCGGTGTTGCCACGGAGGCGTTCTGCCTCTTCGAAGTACTTCCTGAACTGCTTCTCGAGAACCCCGTAGATTCGCTTGGTCTTCTGCTTCTCACGCAATCTGGTCCCGTATTCAGAAAGCCTGCTGCGGCGGAAGTTGTGCATCCCCGGCGGATAGGCACGCTTCGAGATCGCGCATTTGGCGGTGTGACAGCGGGCCCCCTTGAGGAAGAGACGATCACCTTCCCTGCGGCAGAGCTTGCATTTCGGTCCGGTGTATCGAGCCATCCGTGATCCTCCAACTCCCTCCGGCCCTGTGCCGAGGGGAGGCACCCTGCGGTGATTGCTACTAGACGCGTCGGCGTTTGCGGGGGCGACAGCCGTTGTGCGGCAACGGCGTCACATCCTCGATCGCATGGATCTCGAGGCCAGAGGACTGAATCGCGCGGATCGCCGACTCCCGTCCGGTACCGGGCCCCTTCACGCGAATGTCGACCTCCCGAATCCCCATCTTCTTTGCTGCAGCGGCGCAGTTCTCGGCAGCACGCTGAGCGGCAAACGGCGTCGACTTGCGACTTCCCTTGTAGCCGGCAGTTCCACCGCTCTGACTGATCAGGGCGGCTCCTTCGGCATCGGTCAAAGTGATGATGGTGTTGTTAAAGGTCGATTTGATGTGGAGAACCCCCTTGCTGAGGTTTCTCCGGACCTTCTTCTTTGCTGACTTTGCCAAGAACCGCCTCTTCCTGCCCGAATCCCCGTGTAAAAGGGCATTCAGGAGCAACTGAACGATGGGTTACTTCTTCTTCTTCGCGACCAGCCTCTTGGGTCCCTTACGGGTCCTGGAATTGTTCCTCGTGTTCTGACCACGCACCGGGAGACCTCGACGGTGGCGCAACCCCCGGTAACAGGCAATGTCTTTCAGACGCCCGATGTTCTGCTGGATGACTCGACGCAACTGCCCCTCGACGACGCAGTTGGACTCGATGATGCTGCTCAGCCGACTCACTTCATCATCGCTGAGGTCGCGCGCCTTGATGGCGGGGTCGATCCCCGCCTCGTTGCAAACATCGAGCGCAGTCTTGAAGCCGATGCCGTAGATGTAGGTGAGGGAGATCTCCACCCTCTTGTTCGGAGGGATATCGACACCCTGAATCCTTGCCATCGACCCTCCCGATCCGGTCCAGACCCCATTACCATCGAAGGGCGACGGGGCAACTTCTCTTCTCGCTCTTGTTACCTGCCCTGGCGCTGCTTGTGGCGAGGGTTGGTGCAGATCACACGCAACACGCCCTTGCGACGGATGAACTTGCAGTTTTCGCAGACTCGCCTGACCGAGGCGCGAACTTTCATCGAGCGCTCTCCCTTATCGCAGCAACGTCATGCACTGGCGAGTTCCTGCTCGAAAGCCATCCAGTTGGAGCGCTGACGCCCCAAAAACACGCATCCGAGAGGAAACACCGCCCCCATCCCAGGATCGTCACCTCACCTGGGCAAATCGGTTCCGATCACCAGACACACAGCACACCCCTGCAGACGCGCCAGGAGCGGCGGATATGACGGCGACCCCTTCCCTGAAACGGGCAGGGAGGCGAGAATATACCCACCGGTCCGCACACCCGTCAAGAGCGCATCACCAGTTCCCAGAAGAATTTCGGTAAATTCCAGCTACTGCCCCGGGGTCCCCTCGAGGGGAGGCCACTCTTCTCCAGGCCCGATGGTCAGAACCCTCGGTCCCGACTCGGTAATTGCCACAGTGTGCTCACAATGGGCCGAAACACCGCCATCTACCGTCACCACGGTCCAGCCGTCAGCGAGGGTCTTGACCTCTCCTGTGCCGGAATTGACCATCGGCTCGATCGCCAGGACGAGGCCAGGTTTCAGCTCGATATCCTCCTTGAGCAGAACTTCGGAGACGAAATTGGGCACCTGAGGCTCCTCGTGCATTTCCCGGCCGATTCCGTGGCCGACGAAGGTCTCGACCAGGCCCAGAGACTCCCCCCGGATCACCCCCTCGATGGCGCCCGACAGTTCGCTCAATCGCGTCCCCGGAAGGGCTCTGGCGATCCCGGCGGCGAGCGCCATCCGACAGCAGTCGAGCACCCTCCTGGAGGCTTCAGGAACCTCTCCAACCGCGAAGGTTCGAGCGGAGTCGCCGCAGAACCCTGCCACCTTGACGCCGATGTCGATGCTGACCAGGTCTCCCTCCTGTACCTGTCGATCCCCGGGGATTCCGTGGACCACCTCTTCGTTGATCGAGATGCAGGAGTGGGCAGGAAATCCGTGGTAGTTGAAGAAAAGCAATTCGCCGCCCTCGCCGGAGACGAATTCGCGAATCCTGTCATCGATGGCACCTGTGGCGATCCCTGGCTGGAGGAGGTGGGCAATCTCCCCGAAGGCGCGCGCGACCAGGTCTCCAGCCACCGCCATTCGATCGATTTCTCGCTTCGACTTAAACTGGATCATCGGCGATGGCCCAAAGCTTCCCGCAGGGCGGACTCAACCTCATCGATCGGTCCAGATCCACTCACGGTCACCAGCAGACCGCTCTCCTGGTAGTGTCCAACGAGGGGGTCCGTCTCCCGGGAGTACACCTCGAGGCGATTGCGAATCGAATCCTCCGAATCATCGCTGCGCTGAAAAATCTCGCACTGCCTGGGGGCGCAGTCTTGCGGGTCAGGAGGGGGAGAGAATTCGAGATGAAAGGTTTCACTGCAGGTTTTGCACACTCTGCGGCCAGAGAGGCGGCGAACCACCTCATCGTCGGAAACTTCAAAAAATACGACGTGGTCGAGGTTCTGGCCCAGTTTCTCGATGAGAGGCTCCAGAGCATGGGCCTGCTCGAGGTTGCGGGGGAACCCATCGAGGAGCCAGCCGTCGCGAGCATCATCTTCCTGCAGCCGGTCCTCGACCAGCCGCAGGACGATTGCGAAGGGGACCAGTTCGCCGCCATCGACATACGCCTTTGCCTCGATACCGGTCGGGGTCGACCGGGCGATGGCAGCACGGAGGATTTCCCCTGTCGAAATGTGGGGGATTCCCAGTTCATTGGCAAGGCGCGTCGCCTGGGTTCCCTTACCCGCACCGGGTGGGCCGAGAAACACGAGCCTCACTAGGCGCCGCCCTTCACCTTTTTCTCGGCTGGCGAACGGACGAAGCCCTCATATTGCCTGACCAGCAATTGGGCCTCGATCTTGTCGACGAGATCGAGGGCAACCCCGACAACGATCAGGATTCCAGTTCCACCGAGAAAACCGCTCAACAGGAGGCTAACCCCCATCGTTCCAGCGACCACCTGGGGAACCAGGGCAATCGACGCCAGGAAGACCGCCCCCGCCAGGGTAATCCGCCCGAGCACCTGCTGCAGGTAGTCCGCCGTTCTGCGGCCAGGGCGGATTCCGGGAATGAAAGAGCCGTGGTCCTTCATGTTGTTGGCGATCTCCACAGGATTGAACATCAGCGACGTCCAGAAGTAGGTGAAGAAGCCGATCATCAGAACGTAGAGAGTCAGGTACCAGAAGGCGCCCGGTTGAAGCAGGGTGACGAACCAGGTGGTTTCGCTGACCAGGACTGAGAAAATGCCGGTCGGCAGGAGCAGCAAGGACTGGGCGAAGATGATCGGCAGAACCCCTGCGGAGTTGACCTTGATCGGCATGTAATGTCGCTGACCGCCGTAGACGCGCCGCCCCTTGACGGTTCGAGCGTACTGGATGGGAATCCGCCTCTGCCCCTTGGTGATGTAGACCACCGATGCGACGATGGCAAAGAAGACGAAGATGAGCATGAGGATCTTGAGGACAAAGAAGGGCTTGCCATCGGAGTCGAGTGAGTTGAACTGCTGGGCGAGTTCGTTGATGCTGCTCGGCACCCGCGAGATGATTCCCGCCATGATCAGGAGCGAGATTCCGTTGCCGATACCGCCCTCGGTGATCTTCTCGCCGAGCCACATCAAGAACAGGGTCCCCGCCGTGAGCACCATCATCTGAAGCAACGCAATCGAAAACCCACCGGAGGAGAGCGGATCGTTCCCCGGACCCTGTGGCTGGCTCAACCACTGAACGATGAGCACCGATTGCAGGATGCAGAGAACCACCGTCGAGTAACGTGTCCAGCGGTTGATGGTTCGCCTGCCGGCTTCACCCTCCTTCTGAATCGCATCCAGCCGAGGGAACACCTTGACCAGCAACGAGAAGATGATCGAGGCACTGATGTAAGGCATGATCCCGAGTGAGAAGATGGTAGCGTTGCGAAGGTCGCCACCGGTGAGGACGCTGGTCATGCTGATGAACTGCAGCAGTCCCCCGCCGCTCTGCTGACTCGCAGTCTGGAGTGCAGTCAGTGCCCCGATGTCGACACCGGGCAGGTAGATGTGGAATCCGATCCTGTAGACCATGAGCAGGGTCAGCGTGAAGAACACGCGTCGGCGCAATTCTGGGATCCCCAGAATGTCCCGGATCACCTTGAACATGTGGCTCCCCTAGACCTCTTTCGCTTCCCCACCGAGTTCCACGATCTGTTGCTTTGCAGATTCGCTGAACTTCTTCGCTTCGACAACAATTTTGACCTCGAGTTTGCCGTTGCCAAGGACTTTCAGACGCCCATGGGGGTTTTTCACCATCCCGCGCTCGATGAGCAGGGCGAGATCGACCTTCTCGACGTCGCCGAGGCGATTCAGGTCGCTGACGTTGATGACATCGTAGTGGGTCTTGAACACATTGGTGAAGCCTCGTTTTGGAAAACGCAGGAAGAGCGGAGTCTGCCCGCCCTCGAACCCGGGCTTTCGACGGAAGCCGGATCGGGATCTGGCGCCCTTGTGGCCCCGTCCAGAGGTTTTCCCGCTGCCCGCGCCATGCCCGCGGCCGAGCCGCTTGCGGGCCTTGTAGCGCCTGGCCCGTTGGTTGAGATCGGTCAGGTTCATGCCAGCGTCACTCCCCTCAGCTTCTCCACCTGCTCCTTGGTTCGCAGGTCCGAAAGGCCGTTGAAAGTCGCCTTCACCACGTTGAGAGGGTTGTTGCTCCCGTACTGCTTGGTCAGCACATCCTGCACTCCGGCGCATTCGAGGACGGCGCGGACCGCCTTTCCGGCGATCACGCCCGTTCCCTGAGAGGCCGGGAGGAGCAGCACCCGGGAGGTCCCGGCGCGACCGATCATCTCGTGAGGGATCGTGGTGCCCTTGAGCTGAATCGTCGTGACGCGCCTACGGGCATCCTTGAACGCCTTGAAGAGCGCCCCCTGGACCTCTTTCGCCTTGCCGAAACCAATCCCGACCTTGCCCTTCTTGTCGCCGACGACGACCAGCCCGCTGAAGGACATCCGGCGGCCACCCTTGACCGTTGCCGCCACCCGGTTGATCTTCACGACCCGTTCCTCGAAACGCGGCCCATCGTCTTCCTGTCTTCCACGACCCCCGCGGCCACCACGACCGCCTCCGGGGCCACCACGACCGCCGCCGGGGCCACCGCGCCCGCCTCCGGGGCCACCGCGCCCGCCGCCGGGGCCACCGCGCCCGCCTCCGGGGCCACCGCGCCCGCCTCCGGGGCCACCGCGCCCGCCTCCGGGACCACCACGGCCGCCGCCAGGACCACCGCGGCCGCCTCCAGGGCCACCGCGGCCACCGCGGCGGCCTCCGGGGCCTCCGGGGCCTCCGGGGCCACCGCGGCCGCCAGGGCCGCCGAACCCGGGTGTACCCCCGGTGGGAGTAGCGGCTGCAGCCGTTGCACCCCCGGACGCTTGTGGAGCAGCCTTCTCCTCGGGCGGAGGCGGCTGAGCCGGCGGAGCGTCCTCACCAGCGGGGGAGCCCTTTTTTTCCTCCGGCTTCTCGGGAGTATCAGCCATTGTCAGACCTCAATCCCTTCCTTGCGAAGCGCCTCGGCGACTGCCTTGACACGACCGTGGAACTTGTAGCCGTTGCGGTCGAAGGATGCTCTGGTTAGCCCCTTCTCCTTCATCCGCGCTGCCATCAACTGGCCGATCATCTCGGCTCCCTGGACGTTGCCGGCGTTCTTGCCGACCTGATCGCGGATCTCCGCACAAAGTGTAGAAGCACTCGCCAGAGTCACCCCTTGAAGGTCGTCGATGGCTTGGCAGTAAATGTTGGTACGACTGCGAAAAACAGTCAGGCGCGGACGCTCGGAATTGCCCTCCAAGCGCTTCCTGATGTGCTTGCGTCGCCGGACCCGGCGAATGTTTTTCTTTACGTTTCGATCCATCTTTTCACTTCCGTAGGGCGCTCGGCCCGCTGCCAGACTTAGGCGCCAAAACTCTTGGCCTGCTTACGCCTCACCACTTCCTTCTCGTAGCGAATCCCCTTGCCCTTGTATGGCTCGGGAGGTCTGATCCTGCGCACATTCGCAGCAAATTGACCGACCAACTGTTTGTCCACTCCGTTGATGACGACTCGAGTCTGGACCGGACACTCTATGGTAAGCCCCTGGGGAATTGGCAACACCACAGGATGACAGAACCCGATCTGGAGAACGAGGTCCTTTCCCTGGATCTTGGCGTTGTATCCAACTCCGACGATATCCAGCGTCTTCTTGAATCCGTCCGAAACTCCGATGACCATGTTGTTGATCAACTGCCGTGCGGTACCGTGCATCGCTAGCGAGATCTTCTCGGAATTGCGTGCATCGACTCCGACCTGGCCGTCGCCGACCTCGACAGAGACGCTGGGATGAACTGACCAACTGATGTCGCCCTTGGGGCCGGAGACATGGATCTCCGCGCCCTTCATTTCAACCTTGACCCCGGAGGGGATCATCACAGGTAGTTTTCCAAGTCTCGACATCGTTGCTCCTAGCAGACGCTACAGAGGATTTCGCCCCCGACATTCTGGGTGCGCGCCTCGTGGTCGCTGAGGATTCCTTTCGGGGTCGAGACGATGAAGATCCCGAGGCCCTGGCGGACCTTTGGCAGGTCCTTGGCACCGCTGTACACACGACAACCGGGGGAAGATACCCTCTCGATGCGACAAATCACCTTCTCGCGATCTGGCCCGTACTTCAACTCGATCTTGAAGGTCTTTTCTGGAACTTCCCCTTCGATGGAAAAACTCGTGATGTAACCTTCTCGCTCGAGGGTTTTGAGGATCTCTTCCTTGACTGTCGAGTATGGAGCACGAACTGTGCTCCTCCCGAGCGCATTGATGTTACGAATCCGCGTCAGCAAATCCGCAATCGGGTCAGTCATCGACATCGTTGCTCCTTAGCTCCTGGCGCGACTTGCACGCTGGTTAGCAATCCTCTCGAGCGTTACCAGCTCGCTTTGCGAACCCCCGGGATCTCTCCTTTGGATGCCAGGTTCCTGAAACAGATCCTGCAGATCTGGAACTTCCTGTAGAACGCCCGCGGACGCCCACACAACTGGCACCGGTTGTAGGACCGGGACGAAAATTTCGGCTTCCGCCGCTGTTTATTGATCAGTGACTTTCTGGCCACTTCGGCTCCTAAGCCAGCTTGAACGGGAAACCAAACTCCTTCAGCAGGAAGAGTGACTTCTCGTCATCCGATGTTGCAATGGTGAAGCAGACATTCATCCCCTGGATGAATTCTGCGTCATCAATCTTGATCTCAGGGAACACAAGTTGATCGGTGAGGCCCATCGAGTAGTTGCCGCGGCCGTCGAAAGCAGTACTCGAAAGTCCTCGGAAATCTCGGATCCTCGGGATGGCGACACTGACCAGACGATCGAAAAACTCGTACATCCGATCGCCGCGCAAGGTCACCTTGCAACCGATGGCATTCGTTTCACGCAGTTTGAAGTTAGCGATCGACTTCTTCGCCCTCGTAATCACAGGGCACTGTCCCGACACCATCGCCAACTCTTTGCGGGCTGCTTCGAGGCGCTTCTTGTTCTCGAGCGCCTTGCCCACCCCGCGATTGACGGTGATCTTCCGCAGCCGCGGCAGAGCAAGGAGGTTGTCCTCCTGGTAACGCTCCCGCAACTTCGGGACGATCTCTTCGAAGTACTTCGTTTTTAACCTTGCCATGATTCTCTCCAGGGTATCTCTCCAGAGATCCCTAAAATCCGTCTCATCAGACCGGGTTGCCGCTCTTCACCGACATCCGAATCCGCTTGCCAGCCTTACCAACACCCCTTCTCATCCGCGTCGGCTCATCGGTCTTCGGGTCGACGAACATCACATTCGAGATAGCGATCGACGATTCCAGCTGGATGCGCCCACCATTGGGGTGCTTCTGGCTGCGTTTGAGGTGCTTGTAGACCAAGCCCACCCCTTGAACGATGACCCGGTACTTGTCGTGATCGACACGCAGCACCTTCCCTCGCTTGCCCTTGTCGGCGCCGCTGATCACCTGGACCAGGTCTTCACGCTTCAGCAGGGACATCTCGACACCTTCCCACTTTCTCTACACCACTTCAGGGGCAAGAGAAATGATCTTCATGTAGTTCTTCTGCCGCAGTTCCCGAGCAACCGCCCCAAAGATGCGGGTACCACGGGGGTTGCCATCGCCGTCGACGACGACAACAGCATTGCGGTCGAATCTCACGTACGAACCGTCGGTACGACGGATCGCTTGCTTGGTGCGAACAATCACGCCCTTGATCACGTCACCTTGTTTGATCTCACTCGCTGGAAGCGCTTTCTTGACGGTACAAACGATGACGTCCCCGACATGGGCAAACTGCCGCTTCGAGCCCCCGAGTACTTTGATGCACATCACCTTCTTGGCACCAGAGTTGTCCGCAACATCGAGGCGGGTCTGCATCTGAATCACTGCGCTGCCTCCTCCTCGGCCGAAACCTCGCCGAGAGGAGCCACCCTCAGGATTTCCAGGAGGCGCCAGCGCTTGAGTTTGGAGAGAGGACGGGTCTGGACCAGTTCGACGAGGTCCCCTGCCCGGGCGGCATTCTGGGCATCGTGGGCATGGTACTTCGTGTATTTGCGTGTGAACTTGCGGTACTTCGGGTGCGGGACGAGCCGCTCGGTGCGAACGACGATAGTTTTATCCATCTTGTCGCTCACGACCACACCGCGAACGGTACGGCGCTGGTTCTCTACCGCCATCTCAGGACCCTTCCGACTTTGCACCCTGGATCTCCCGCTCCCTCAGGACCGACATCATCCGGGCAACATTTCGACGTAACTTTCGGATTTCACCAGCTCGCTGATTCTCCTCCGAAGCCGCATTGAATCGAATCTTGAAGAGCCGCTCGCGGTGCTTGCGTATTTCGTCCTTGATGTCAGCATCAGGAAGTTCGCGGACGTCACTGGTCTTCATACCGAAGGCCTCCTCGAAACCATGCGCACCCTGATCGGCATCTTGTGAGCGATCCGGTTGAGGGCAACGCGTGCCGTTTCGAGCGGCGCGCCCTGGATCTCGTAGAGGATCGTCCCGGGACGCACCACGGCAGCCCAGAACTCTGGCTCTCCCTTGCCCTTACCCATGCGGGTCTCGGCAGCGGTCGCCGTCACCGGCTTGTCCGGGAAGATGCGAATTCGCACCTTGCCCTCACCTGCGAGGTAATGGTTCCCAGCGATCCGGCCCGCCTCGATCTGGCGCGCCGAGATGTACCCGCCTTGCAGCGCCATCAGGCCAAATTCGCCGATGGCGACGAAATTGCCCCGGGTGGCATTGCCCCGGACTTTTCCGCGCTGGACCTTGCGGTGTTTAACTCTCTTGGGCATGAGCGCCATCGCGCTTGCTCCCCTTTTCGGTGTTGATGACTTCGCCCCGGTAGACCCACGCTTTGACGCCGATCACGCCATAGGTGGTCCGGGACTCAGCGAATCCGTAGTCGACGTCCGCTCTCAAGGTGGAAAGCGGAATGCTGCCCTCCGACGCATGTTCAGAGCGGGCGATTTCGGCGCCACCGAGGCGCCCCGAGATCATCACTTTCACTCCCTTGGCCCCTGCCTCCATCACCAGTTGGACCGTCTGCTTGATGACGCGACGGAATGGCATCCGGCGCCTCAACTGGTCGGCAACCCCCTCCGCCACTAGTTGGGCATTGATGTCGGGATTCTGTACTTCCTGGATGTCCAGTTTCACCCGGCAGTGGCCCTCGATCAGGTGTTCGAGATCATCCCGCAACTGCTCGACCTTGGCTCCCCGCTTTCCGATGACGACCCCGGGCCGGGCTGCGTGCAGAGTGATCTTCACTTCCTGGCCACTGCGCTCGATCTCGATCTGCGGGACTCCGGCGTTGTAGAACTCGTGTTTGATGTATCGGCGAATCCTGGTGTCTTCGACGAGGAGGCGGCCATAGTCCTGCTTGTTGGCGTACCAGCGAGAGGACCAATCCCGAGTGATTCCGAGACGAATGCTAGTAGGTCTGACCTTTTGACCCATCTGTCCTAACTCCCCTTCTTCGCCGTTGAGGCGACTTCACCGCGGTCTGTGAGCACGATGTTCAAATGAGAGGTCCGCTTGAGGATGGGGAAAGCGCTCCCTCGAGCCCTCGGGCGCCAGCGCTTCATCGTCGGCCCCTCATCCACATACGCCCGCTCGATGACCAGGTTCTCCGGTTCTGAACCACTTTCCTGGATCGCGTTGTGCATCGCCGACTTGATCACCTTGGCGATCAAGGGGGAGGCACGACGGTGTGTGAACCGCAACGTTTCCAGGGCACCCTCCACTGGCTTGTTGCGTACCAGGTCCATGACGTAACGCGCTTTTCTTGCGGTCACGCGAGCGAATTTGTGGCTCGCTTTGTACTCTCTGGTCATCGTTCTCTCACCTCCGAGCTTCCCGCGCCTGGCGCGAGAGCCCGATCACTTCTTGTGCGATCCGTGCAGCGCTGGCTTGCGAGTCACGGAGAACTCGCCCAGCTTGTGGCCGACCATGTTCTCGGTCACCGTAACCTTCTTGAAATCCTTGCCGTTGTGGACGAGGAAGGTGCTGTTGATGAAATCGGGGATGATCGTGCATGCACGAGCCCAGGTCTTGATGGGCTCGGAACTCCCCGACTCGGTCTGCTTCTGAACTTTCTTTAGAAGCTTCAGATCCACGTACGGACCCTTCTTCAGCGAACGCCCCATTCCTGTCGACCTTTCTTGTTTCCTCCCCCCGCCTGAAAGGCGACTGGAGGAGATGGCTTACTTCTTCTTGCGATTTCTGATGATGTGCTTGTTGCTCGCCTTGCGCGGCGAACGGGTCTTGCCGCCCTTGGAGAGTTTCCCTGTCGGCGAGCACGGATGGCGCCCACCAGCGGTTCGCCCCTCACCTCCACCCATCGGGTGGCTGACAGGATTCTTGGCCGTTCCGCGCACGTGCGGACGACGTCCCTTCCAGCGCTTGCGACCCGCCTTTCCCAGCTTGATCAGGCTGTGGTCCTCGTTGCCGACGCTGCCGATGGTCGCCCTGCAACGGGAATTGACCTTGCGAATCTCGCCAGAGGGCAGAGACAGGACCGCGTGCCCTCTCTCCTTGGCCAGAAGTTGCGCCGACAAACCGGCGGAACGAACCAGCTTGGCACCCTGCCCCGGAACCAGTTCGATGGCATGAATCTCGAGGCCGAGCGGGATCTGGGAGATCTCCATCGAATTGCCGGGCCTCGCTTCCGCCTGAGTACCGGAGAGAATCGTCTGGCCGACGGCAATCCCCCGGGGGGCGAGGATGTATCGTTTCTCCCCATCTGCGTAGAAGAGGAGGGCGATGCGGGCGCTCCTGATCGGGTCGTACTCGATCGTCGCCACCCGGGCAGGCACCCCATCCTTGTTGCGCTTGAAGTCGACCTTCCGATAGAGGCGGCGGTGCCCTCCCCCCCGGTGCCGGCATGTGATGTGGCCCTGATTGTTGCGCCCCCCCTTGCGGGGGAGACGCACCAGCAGCGACTTCTCAGGCTTCTTCCCCGTGATCTCCGAAAAATCGGAAACCGAGGCATCTCTGCGGCCTGGAGTGGTCGGCTTGTACTTCCGGACGCCCATCGTCCTCTTCCTTCACCACCGACTCCACGTCGGCGATCGTGTTTGTCCACCAGCGCCCATCGGCACCGATCACTTTTCCTGGTTCGGAGCCGTCGGCACCGAAGTTGAATGTCAGAGCAGGTCGATGGTGTGACCCGGCATCAGGGTCACGACCGCCCTTTTCCTTGCCTTGCTGAACCCCACCGAACGCCCCACACGTCTTCGCTTGGAGCGTCCGTAGAGGGTGTTCACCTTTTTCACTTTTACGTCGAAGATCTCTTCGACAGCTTGCTTGACCTCGATGCGGTTTGCCGAAGAATCGATTTCGAAGACGTATGCGTTGTACTTGTCCATCGAGTAGGTGCTCTTCTCGGTGATCATCGGTCGGCGGATGATGGTATGGGGGTCTCTCATCAGTCACTCCCCCCCGACGTCTCCTCCTTCTTCTGGATCTCATCAAAGGCTGCCTCGGTAAGAACCAACTTGCGATTCTTGAGTAGCGCCAGGGTGTTGAAATCCTTGACGGGGAGAACCTGCACACGACGTAGGTTGCGGCAGGAAAGGGCAATGCCGTGGCGGTCGTCGATGGCCATCGAACTGGGGAGCCCGATCAGGCAAGAGACGTCGACCTTCGCCTTCGACAGCATCGCTCCCATGGTAGAGGTCGAAACTGAATCGCCATCGATTGAAGCGACGATGAGAGTTTCGCCGTCGAGAAGTTTGGACAGTGTTGCTTGGTGGGTTGCGAGCCGACGTTGATTGCGAGGAAGGCCATAGTCGTAATTCCGGGGCTTCGGGCCGAAAGTGACCCCTCCGCCCTTCCAAAGGGGCGACTTTTTTGTCCCCGCTCGTGCACGTCCGGTGCCTTTTTGGCGATACGGCTTTCGCGTTGTGCCATGGATCTCGCTGCGTCCCAGAGTGCTCGCAGTTCCACGCCGGAGCCGCCCCTGGTAGTGGCGCACAGCTTCCTTGAGAAGCGCGATGTTGGGGTAATTGGAAACGGTACCGGGAGTGAAGGTCCTCGTGCCCTCCTCCGAGCCGTCCGCAGCATGGAAAGGCACCTCGACCGGATCGGGGATCCCGCTGAAGGCTTCCTGCTTATTCGACTTCTTGACTCCGGTACTCACGTCGCACATTCCCGTTCAGCCATTTCGGCGACCAACAAGGCCTCCGGCGGGCCCACCCTCGGCGGGCCCTGGTTCATCCGTCTCCTCTAGAGGCTCTCCTCGATGGTGAGGTAACCACCGGCAGGTCCTGGGACCGATCCCTCGACCACCAGCAAGTTCTGTTCGGCGTCTGCTGATACCACCTGAAGGTTCCTCACCTTGACGTTCGCGTTTCCATGCTGCCCCGGCATCTTCTTCCCCTTGACCACCCGACCCGGGTCCTGGTGCATGCCAGTCGATCCGACGTTTCTCTTGCTCTTCGAACCGTGAGATTTCGGTCCGATGGCGTGGTTCCAGCGCTTGACGGTGCCCTGGAAACCCTTGCCCTTGGAGACACCCGAGACGTCGACACTGGCGACTCCTTCGAAGAGGGAGAGATCGAAACTCTCACCCGCCGGAAGGGCTGCCCCCTCCACCGACGGAACCTCGCGGATGAAGCGCTTGGCAGCGCAGCCCACCTTTTCGAAGAGGCCGGCTCGCGGCTTCTTCGGTTCCTTCGAGGAATCGCCGAAGCCGACCTGCAACGCTTCGTAACCCTCGGTCTCCTGGGTCTTGACCTGCAAGATGGTGCACGGGCCAGCCTCGATCAGGGTGACCTGAACCCGGTTCCCAGCCTCATCGTATCTCTGTGATGTTCCGAGTTTGCGTCCCAGAATCGTTTTTCTCATTCGCCGAGTCATGACCTAGAGCCTCCTCAGATCTTGATTCGGATGTTCACACCCGCAGGCATGTTGATCTTGGTCAATGCGTCCATTGTCTTCGCGCTCGCCTCGGAGATCTCGATGACGCGTTTGTGTGTGCGCATCTCGAATTGCTCCCGCGACTTCTTGTTGACGTGGGGCGAGCGCAAGACGGTGTAGCGTTCGATGCGAGTCGGCAGCGGAATCGGCCCATGGACCCTGGCTCCGGTTCGTTTGGCCGTTTCAACGATCGAGGCAGAAGCTCCATCGAGCACCTCATGATCGTATGCTTCCATGCGGATCCGGATCTTGTTCTTGGCCATCTGCAGTCTTCTCCAGAAACACCGTGTACTCTTTGGAGGCTTGTGGGTTCCGCCCGTTGGCGAGACAACCACTCCTCCCGCTCACCAGGCACTGCCTCTTGACAGGGAACAGCCTGGTCCGCGTCCGTCATCAACCTGCCAAAGAACCTCTGCCCGAAAAGTGCCCGAAGACACCAGGCGGACCGTCCG
>JYMV01017115.1_pt1 | contig 18205 bp, 14 predicted proteins | sample 338911 | NCBI WGS metagenome assembly JYMV01 (sample SAMN03354496, study PRJNA234377) | hydrothermal vent metagenome | biome: Deep sea; feature: Hydrothermal plumes at the Eastern Lau Spreading Center, Western Pacific Ocean; material: Seawater | place: Tonga | collected 2009 | depth 2000 m m
CACCTTCTTCATACCCTCATTCTATGGATTCGGAGGCGCAACTTATTGGGGCAATATGCCTTTCACCGATTATCCCAATTATATGGGGATCATCGTCATCACTTTAGCCATAATTGGACTTCTATTTTCCGAAAAGAAAATTAAATATTTCTTTGGATTAACAGCATTATTGGCTCTGCTTATTTCATTTGGAAAAAACTTTTTTCTTTACCAGATATTTTATGATTATTTCCCTTATTTTAATAAATTTCGAGTGCCGGCCATGTTTCTCATACTCACCCAATTTTCCGTTTCTGTATTAGCGGGATTAGGTCTGGATATATCCTCAAAATTGATTGTTGAAAATAAAAGTAATGAAACGGTGAAGAAACTGCTTTATATAGTGGGGGGAGTGTTGATGATCATTCTCGGATTGAAATTTATGTTAGGCAGCAATCCTGAATTTGGAGTTCGAAGTCACCCTGTTCTTAATTCGCTGCGAATGGATATGGTCAATAGTGATATGAAAATGTCAATAGTATTCCTTCTCTTAGGTGTGGGCACATTTTATATCACCCGTATGGGATGGATTGGGCACAAAATATTAATGAGTATTATTATTGGCCTGTCAGTGATAGACCTTGTACTGGTAGATCATCAAATCATTGAACCGGATAAAGATAGTTACCGCCAATCAACCATGACCAAAAGATCGGTGAAATCTGCCTATCTCAGTGAAGATGAAGTGATTCGGTTTTTAAAAAAGGATACTGCATTATACAGAATACTGCCTCTGGGAAGTTTGGCAAATGAAAACAGATGGTCTGCTTTCCAAATTGAAAGTATCATGGGATATCATCCAGCTAAAATATACCGCTATAACAAGGTGAAAGATGAAGTAGGTTGGAATTCCCTAGGTGTTCTGCAGATGCTGAATGTGAAATATATTATCACATTGGAAGAACTTCCACATCCTGCCTTTGAAAAAGTATTTACGGGTAAATTATTCCATCAGGGCAAATACCTGAAAGCCAATGTGTATCAGTTTAAATATGCCCTACCCCGTGTTTATTTCACGCAGGAAGTAAAGGTGCTTCTAGAAATGGAAGACCAATTAACCATGCTCATAAAACAAGATTTTAATCCCCTTGCCACTGCTATTGTGGAAAGAGAGGTTGGAGCTGTTGAATATAATCCCAATGCACAGGTAGATATTTCCCTTTGGTCACCAGATAAAATTGAAATAGAGGTGAGTACACCTACTGATCAGTTTTTAGTATTAAGTGAAATATATTATCCTGAAGGGTGGGAAATTACCAGCCATCCAGATTGGGGAATACATCCTGTGAATACCATTTTACGGGGATTACACATTCCCGCAGGTGCACATCATATTGTCATGGAGTTCATCCCCAATGATGTCCGCTATGGCACCTTTTTAACCTGGGGCTCTACAGCCATATTAATTTTATTCATTCTGGCAGGGATAATAAGTAAACGAAAAGTGAATGAAAGCATCGCAGAAACCATTTAACATCAAACTCAGCCTGTTTATTCTGGCTATGTCCATTATTGTCATGATATTCTGGGTAAACCGCATTATGATAAACCAACTCCGGGATGAAGCCCGGGTACAGGCGGAGATTCTCGCCAAGTCGTACTCCGATGCCATTAATAGCTCTAATCAGGAAGACATTCGCTTTGTTATGGACATCCTCCTGCCCTCCATGAATTTCCCCATTCTCATTACCTCAAAAAATGAAATTTCCGCTGGACTGAATTTAGGGATTTCTGCCAAAGAGGGAAGCGCTGAATATAATTCCCGAGCCTGGGTAATGGTGAAAAAAATGGATCAAACCTTTCAACCCTTAGACTTGGTTTGGGATGATGTGAAATGGGGAGAAATTCATTATTCTGACCCCCAGGTAGTGATGCGGCTACGCTGGATGCCTTATCTGGAGGTTGGTTTCGGTATTGTATTCATTGTCATTACCCTTTGGGGAATGCAGCTTATTCGCCGCAGTGAGAAGAATTTAATATACGCTGGAATGGCTAGAGAGACTGCCCATCAACTGGGAACACCAGTTTCATCACTTATGGGTTGGGTGAAACTCCTTCGGGAAGAAAAAGAAGATCAGACCACATTACTTAATTCTATGGATCAGGATATTTTGCGCCTATCAGAAATTTCTGAACGATTTTCTAAAATTGGGTCCCAACCAAAACTGAAAGAAATTGTCGTATCTGAATTGATTTCTGAGGTAACTGATTATATGAAGAATCGCCTACCCAATCAATCGGGAGTTGAAATAAACTTTACCGGTAATAGTAATATCAATATACAAGGGGACTGGGTACTGCTTAGATGGGCAGTAGAGAACCTCATGAAAAATGCAATAGATGCTATGGGAACAAAAAATGGAGTCATTTCAATTGATCTTAGGAAAACTGAAGCTGGGATTCAATTGGATGTGAGTGATACTGGTAAGGGTATTCCACGAGTGGACTGGAAGAATATCTTTCGCCCTGGGCACAGCAGCAAACCTCGAGGCTGGGGATTAGGTCTAAGCCTCACCCAACGTATAATTGAAGAAATTCATGGTGGCAGTATTAAAGTTCTCCAGTCAAAACCGGGGAAGACCATTTTTAGGTTATATTTTCCATAAACTTTAGGGGCAAGGTTTACTTGCCCGGGAATTCTGGGGGTGTGTTTTAAATCCGTCCCCTACAATTAATATTATAAGCAGTGAAGACCCATTTGTCTGTCCGATATTTGACTTTCAAGTTACAGATGGTTGACATATGCACAATCACCATTAATTTTAATAATACAAATAAAACGATTCTTTTTTTATATCCTGTACTACACTTAAATTTCCCGCCTGTCTTTTAAATAAGGAATTAGAATTATGGCAAAAATTTGTGAAATCTGCGGAAAGAAACCCATTGTGGGGAATAATGTGAGTCACTCACATCATAAAACCCGTCGGCGATGGTTACCCAACCTGCAGCGGGTTCGGGCAATGATGAATGGCACCAAAAAACGGATTAAAGTTTGTACCAATTGTTTAAAATCAGGGAAGGTCTTAAAAGCTATCTAACCGCAGATACATCTCGTAAGATTAAAAACCTCCTGTTTAGGAGGTTTTTTTGTTTGGGAATATTCTATTACTTTCAACAAGTAACCCTGATTGTTGAAGGGGTGAAATAAAAAAGCCTCTCATCTCTGAGAGGCTTTTATTGGTATCTAACAATTATTGAGGAGGGAGTAAGCTCCTCACTCCAATTAGGAGTCCATCATTTTACTGGCAATATATTCTCCTATTTATTCCTGGCGATTACGGATAAACGCCGGCACATCCAGATCGTCACCAAAGGTAATTACGGGTCCCGCAGTTTCTCCATCTGAATCATCCTCTTTAAACAATGTGGGTGTACTTTCGGGTTCATTCACAGGAGTTGATGATTCCTGAAATGCTGATATACGATTGTCTTCCTCGTTCATATTATTATCAACCCGAGGCAGGGTAAATTCAGGTTTAGCAGAATGAGGAATTGAATTATACTCTCGTTTACCATCCCCATTTAACCCGGTAGCAATCACCGTAACCCGAACTTCATCGGTAAGATTTTTGTCTAATACACAACCCAGGATAACATTGGCATCAGCGCCCGCTTCTTCATAAATAATGCTGGAGGCATCATTCAGTTCATGAATAGTCATATTTTCTGGCCCTGTGATGTTTACCAATAAACCCTGTGATCCGGTAATGCTAGCATCCTGCAGCAGGGGAGAGTTGATTGCCTGTTGTGCCGCTAAAATTGCCCGTTCTTCTCCATGTGCAATTCCTGTACCCATAATAGCATCGCCCATATTCTCCATTACCGTTTTTACATCTGCAAAATCAAGATTAATTAACCCGGGGATATTTATGAGGTCAGAAATTCCCTTGGTTGCCTGATGCAGTACAGAATCCGCCAATTTAAAGGATTCCGTAACGGTGGTATTTTCATCAGTTATTTCCAAAAGCGTTTCATTTGGAATTGCCAGAAGAGTATCACAATTTTTCTTCATTTCATCAATGCCTGCCAATGCCCGTTTGTGGCGTTTAGGCCCTTCAAAGGCAAATGGCTTAGTTACAATACCCACTGTGAGGGCACCCAACTCTTTTGAAATCTTGGCAATTGCAGGGGCTGCTCCGCTTCCGGTGCCGCCTCCCATTCCGGCAGTGATAAAAACCATGTCCGAATTTTCCAATGTGCTGGTGATGACCTCTTTATTTTCTTCCACAGCTTGCTGACCGATCTCAGCATTGGCGCCAGCTCCCAGTCCCTTGGTCAGTTCTTTTCCTATTTGCAGTTTGGTTTGAGAATTATTATTCTCCAGATCCTGCGCATCGGTATTTACTGCAATAAAATCAACCGAATTCATTCCATCTTCGATCATGCGGTTCAGGGCATTTCCACCACCCCCTCCAACACCAACGACGATTATCTTTGCTTTCTGTTCTTTCAGGTCTACAGGTTCAAATAACATGTCTTACTCCTTTTCTTTGTTTATTGTTAGTACCAATTTTTTAGCCAGTTACCCATTTTCGTAAATGAGCCTTTAAAAATTGAATTTATATCCATGGGATGACCATATTCAAGTTCTGACCAATTTTGTCTGCCATAATTAATGAGTCCTACACCGGTGGAATAGCGTGGATTATTCACTTTTTCAGATACACCTCCACTTAAATGAGGCTGCCCCACCTTAATAGGTTGTTGAAAAATTTCCTGTGCTAAGTCGGTAACATGTTCCAGTCCAGAGCCTCCGCCAGTGAGGACAATACCAAAAGTATAGTCACCGGGATAGTCCGATTTGCGAATTTCATTTTTCACCAGGCGGAATATTTCATCCATACGTGGTTCAATAATGCCAGCCAGGTTCTTTCGGGATATGGTTTTAGATTCCCGTCCATTGGTTCCGGTTATATTTATATTTTCTTCGGGATCTGCTAAGGCAGACTTTGCCGAACCGTACTGACACTTCAGTTGTTCCGCCTGTTCTAATGTGGTTTGCACCCCATAGGCGATATCGTAGGTGATATTGCTTCCACCCAAAGGTACGGTTCCTGCATGGAGCACACCATCTTCGTGATACACAATAACATCGGTAGTGCCGCCGCCAATATCTATCAGGATAACTCCTAATTTTCTTTCATTTTCATCCAACACGGAATGAGCAGATGCCAATGGCTCAAGCACGAACTCAATTACCTCAACGCCCGCCTTTTCCATACAGGTATGCAGGTCTTTTTCCACATTGATGGCACTGGTCACCAAATGCACTTTGGCTTCCAGTCGATGCCCGGCCAACCCCAATGGATTCTTAATGCCACTGCGATCATCCACTTTGAAATCACGGGATAGTACATGCAGTATGCGTCTATCAGGGGAGAGGTTTATAGATTGGGCATGATCCAGTACTCTTTGTACATCACTCTGGGTAATTTCCTGCCCAACCGGTTGACGGTTACTGCCTTTGCTCACAGTAATGACCCCTGAATAATTGATGCCGCGAATATGATCACCGGTTATACCTACAAATGCACCATCAACCTCAATGTCTGCCTGGCGTTCTGCCATAGACAGAGCTTTGGTGAGGGAGCCTACTGTCTTATTCATATTCACCACAATGCCCTTTTTTAATCCCTCAGATGGAGCTTCCCCAACTCCCAGGATATTAATTGAATTATCAGTTTTATCCCATTCGGCAATGACTACTGCAATTTTTGTTGTACCTATATCAATTCCGCTGATTATTTGTTTTTCTTCCAATTTTATCCTTTTCGATATTTTTCTTTAACTACTACCTGTTCGGCAACTCTTAAATCGATATATGAATAGTCACCCAACTGTTTGTTGGGGTACACCGTTCGCTCAAAGTTTTTCAAAATATTGAGCTGAGAAAGCAAATTATCTGATGTTGTGAATATCCGGGTTTTGCTGTCACTGTAAAATGTCCACTTTTCATCTCCAATTATGACCTCGCTTAAGTTGTCATAAAACAGCGGGTAATCATTTACTAAAAAATTGAATACCTCTGCAATTTCACCTGTTAAACCAGATTTGTAATCCATATCTTTTGAAATGTTAATAATGGGAACGGGATAATAGCTGATAGCCTTGCCTTTGGCAGGAAGGAGCAAGCCGTTTTTATCCATGAGGAAATTTTCATTTTCCAGGGTGATGAGTAATATTGGATTTCTCTCAATCACTTGAACCATCACCGTGTTAGGGAGGATTCGGCTTAGCTGTACACATTCAATATAATCCAAAGAAGATATTTCACTTTGTAATTCATCGAGATCAATAGAAAAATAGGTTTCTTCCATAAATGGCTGCAGCTGTTTTTGAATTTGAGCATCCGTAACAAATTGATTACCTTTTATTTTGACTGTAAATGTATCAAATAGTCCAATGTGAGTGGAATAGCCGATAACAAGAATGCCCAATAGAATTATTCCCACAATACTAGAAGCAGTTTTCAAAATAGTGGCAATTAATTTTTGTCTTTTACGCATAATAAATATCCTGAGTCATTGATTTTGGGAATCCAATCAGTTTAACTTCCAGTTCTAAATTAATATGAAATTTTTTAGCCACATATTTTTTAGCCAGTTTAATAAGATATAAAACATCTGCTGCCGTTGCATCACCCATATTCACAATAAAGTTGGCGTGTTTTTCAGAAATGGCTGCTCCGCCCCGTTCAGTACCTTTTAACCCGGTTTTATCAATAAGATAACCAGCAGCCAATGAGTCAGACGGATTTTTAAAGATGCTTCCGGCAGACCTGAATTTCAGTGGTTGATTGGATTTTCTTCCATCTGAGGCTACCTTTCTATCTTTCAAAATCTCAGCAGGCTTGCCCCGTTTACATTGGAAGGTTGCTTCCAAAAGAATTTCATTTTTTGGAAAGGTTGAGTGACGGTATGAAAATTCTATCTCACCTTTCTTGTAGGATTTTGTATCACCTTCTATGGTCATGGTTTTCGCTTCTTCAAAATATTTTGATATTTCACTTCCAAATGCACCGGCATTCATAATGAGGGCGCCCCCAACTGTTCCCGGTACGCCAATGAGACTTTCCAATCCCCCGATTTCTGCTGCCATTGCCTGTTTCACCATAGTTCCCAGCATGACACCAGCTTCAACAATAATCTGTGAATTTCGTTTAATAGTTAGGTTTTTAAATGATTTTTTAAGGGAGATCACTATGCCGTCGAACCCCTTATCCCATACTAGGATATTGGAGCCTGAGCCAATGAAAATAGCAGATATTTTTTTCTGATATGCATATTTTAATAGCTTAGATAATTCTTCTCGAGTCTCTGGAAAAACCATACAGTCAGCAGGTCCTCCAATACCGAAAGTGGTGTGCTTGGCTAAAGGCTCATCAAATGTCATTACAGATGTGAGCATTTTACGAATATCTTTCTTCTGTTTTTGGTTCAATTATTAATTGCCTCATAAATCCCTTCGCATTGTCGCCAAATATTGCCTGCGCCCATGGTTATTATCATATCATTTGCTTGAACAATTTCTTTTAATCGAGTAGGAATGTTGGCTTGGTCTGCAATTAACTCAACATGCTTATGCCCAAGCCGTTCAGCCTCATCAGATATAATTTGAGCCGTAATGCCGGGGATTGGTTTTTCCCTGGCCTCATAAATATCTGTCACAATGAGTATATCTGCCTGCAAAAATGCTTCAGCAAAATCGTGGTAGAAATCCCTGGTCCGGGTAAATAGGTGAGGTTGAAAAATTGCTATGATGCGGTTATTCCAACCAGTTTTCGCCGCTTTTAATGTGGCTGATACCTCTGATGGATGATGGGCATAGTCATCCACAATCATGATATTCTTATCAGTGGTATATTTAATATCGAACCGTCGGCGGACACCCGTGTATTGGTCCAATCCTGCCTGGATTTTATCAAAGGGAGTATCCAGTTCCAACGCCAACACGGCTGCGCCCAATGCATTTTTCACATTATGTTCACCGGGAACATGAACCGTTAATTCTCCCCTTGGTTCACCGTGAATGGAAAGGGTGAAAGTTGAGTGGTTATTTTCAAATTGTAAATTGGAAGCCTGAATTTCAGCATCCTCATGTACCCCAAATGTCACTACCGGCCGTTTTATATTAGGAATTATAGATGCTGCATTATGATTATCAATACATACTCCTACCTTGCCGTAAAAGGGAACGGCATTGGCAAATTGGGTGAATGCCATTTGCAGGTCTTCAAGGTTTTCATAACAGTCTAAATGCTCTAAATCTAAATTGGTGATGAGTCCCATAGTTGGCTGCAGGGTGAGAAAGCTTCTATCAAATTCATCTGCTTCAACCACAATAACATCACCGCTCCCGGATATAGTATTACTTTGGAATTTATTTACAATCCCGCCAATGACCATGGTGGGGTGGAAATCTGCTGTGGTTAAAATTTCTCCTAACATAGAACAGGTTGTTGTTTTTCCATGGGTACCGGCAATGGCGATACTGGTAGGTTTTACTTTCAAAAGTTCAGCCAGCATTTCTGCCCGGCGTATAACCGGCACTTGTTTGTTTTCTGCTGCTAAAATTTCAGGATTATCTCGCTGAACCGCTGAAGAATATACCACTACATCAGCACCATTTACATTTTCTCCAGAATGACCCTCAGAAATATGAAGCCCCATAGTTTGTAAACTCTCAGTGCGCTCGGAACTGTTTTGGTCTGACCCGCTTATATTAAAACCAAGTTTATGAAGGAGTTCTGCCATACCACTCATGCCAATTCCACCGATTCCCACAAAATGAATATGATTTGTTTTGCCAAACATCAGCTGATTGCTATCTCCATTATCGTTGAAATAATATTTTCAGTTGCATCAGGTGCTGCCATTTGAATGGATTGCTTTTCCATTTCCTGAATTTTTTCAGGCTGCTTGAATAATTCTAATACGGTTGTTTCTAAATCACCGGATGGCAATTTTGACTGAGGCAAGACTACCGCTGCACCCGAGTTAGAAAATGCCTGAGCATTTTTAAATTGATGATCCCCTGCAGAATGAGGGAAGGGAACCAGCACCATTGCCTTACCCATGAGCGCCATTTCTGATAATGCCAAAGCACCTGCACGGGAGACAATCAGGTCTGCGGCTGAATATAAGGCACCCATATCATCTGAAAATGGAATTAAATGCACATCTGCTTCATCCACGGAATGGTGTAGGCGTTCATAATCATTTTTACCGCATTGCCAAAGTATTTGAATTCCAGATTGGGTATATTTTTTACATTCTTTTTGAAAATGACGATTCAAAGGTACCGACCCCTGACTTCCACCTAAAATGGCCAATACGGGCAGGGATTCCTTGCAGTTAAATTTTTGTTTTGCCTGGGATTTATCCATTATCTGTATATCCTTTCGAACGGGATTTCCGGTGAAAATTGGATTTTTTTTTTCAAATGAGCTGCAGCATCTTTGTAGGCAATACAGATAGCATCAACCCGTCCAGCCAAGTGGCGGGTGGTTATTCCCGGGTAAGAATTCTGTTCCTGAATAACCGTTTTAATTCCTTTATGAATAGCAGCTAATAGTGGAAGCCCGGATGAATATCCACCCGTCCCAATTACCACATGTGGCTTAAAGTCATGGAGTAATTTCCATGATTGATAATAAGACTGTAAAAATCTAAATGGGAAAAGAATGTTTTTCACTATTGAATTCAAATTCAATTGCCGTTGAATTCCGCGAATATTCAGAAGTAATTCATTCTCACTATTATTTGAAAACCGGGTGGCTTCAACGCCAAATTTAGAACCAATATATTTTACTTCCACTCCCTTTTCCTGCAGCGCATTCCGTATTGCCATTGCTGGAAAGAAATGTCCACCAGTACCACCGCCAGTAACCACCATACGGAGATTTTTACTCATACGTAAATCCTCTATAATAGCTGTTGGTTCCAGTTCTTCCTTTTCGGGCAATATTCAGCAGTATCCCCATGGACAAAAAAGTGAATATGGTATGTGAGCCGCCATAAGAGATAAAGGGCATGGGAAGGCCAGTAGTTGGGGCAAATCCCACCACATAGGCGGCATTAACCAAAAAATAAATCATGACAGAAATAAGAATACCGAAAGATAAAAACATGCTGAACAAATCGGGCGCTTCCCTCACCACTGTGAGTCCTTTTGTAAAGAGAAACCAAAATAGAAAAAATAAAATGAAGATTCCAATAAATCCCAGCTCTTCCCCAACAATGGGAAGGATAAAATCGGTATGTGCTTCCGGGAGATAGCCATTTTTTATAATGCTGTCACCCAGTCCACTGCCTAAAATTCCACCCGTACCCAATGCATTTAGTGACTGCACCTTTTGTTTATCATTCCAATTAAGGAATCGATCCATAGCATGGGGAGTATTCATTATTTTTAAAATAAGAGCAATGACTCCCGCAATTGATAAACCTGTGAGATAACGCCAATCTGTTCCGGCAATAAACAGCATTACCATTATAATGGCAGCAATAATCATGGTGGTACTGGTATCCGGTTGAAATAGAATCAACACCAGTGATATCCCCAATATTGGAGTAAATCGAAAGAGCAGAAACTTCCAGTCTTTCAGATATTTTTTATTTTTCTCTACAAAGTAAGCTGTAAAAATAATAAGACTCACCCGTGCAAAATCAGAGGTGGTCATCCAGCTTCTGCCTCCTAAAACTAACCAGCGGGATGCAGGATTATTGCCCTTGAAAAAATATCCCATAATCAAAAAAATCCATGAAAAAAATATGAGAACATAAGCTAATTCTTTTAAATGGCGGTAATTCATCTGACTAAATAAAAACATGAGAACGGTACCAATTATGAGCCATCTAGTCTGTCGAAGAAAGAAATATAGATAATCATCATATTCGTTCATAGCATAGATACTGCTGGCACTATACATCATGACAATCCCAAAACCGGAGAGCAATAAGATTGCACCCAAGATTAGATAATCATTGGGATAGGAGCGAATATTCAATTTCCCAGCTCCAATTTAGTAAATATTTCTACAAATTTATTTCCCCGTTCTTCATAATTAGAAAATTGGTCAAAACTGGCACATGCCGGAGATAGAAGAACTGTATCACCGGGAGTAGAATTGTTATTTGCGCTCAGGAAGGCATCCTCAAAATCTTCACTAAAAGCAACCATAAAATCTCCATCAAGCTGATTTTTAATTTCTAAGCCAGCATCGCCATAAGCAATAATTGATTTTACACGGTTTTCCATAATTGGAATGAGTTGTTTGAAATCAGTTAATCCTTTATCCTGACCACCCAAAATAAGGATTAAATCGTCATCAAAACTTTCAATGGCAGCAGTTGCAGCGGCAATATTTGTAGCTTTTGAATCATTAAAATAATCTACATTATTAATATTGCCAACCCATTCCAAGCGATGGGGTATGGGTGTAAAATTGATTATAGTATTATGGATTGCCTCTCGTGAAATACCAAAAGAATGCGCCATGGTTGCGGCTGCCAGAATATTCTGCAAATTATGAAAGCCTTTTAATTTGGTATCTTCAAAATTGAATAAAATATCAGGATTGTCAACATCACCGGAAAATACTTTCGTTGCATTCAACTTAAAATGACACTTTTCATTTTGCTTTAGAGAAAATACTACTGACCGAGTGGTATTCATTAGAGATTCTGCTAATATGGGGTCATCAGCATTATACACCAACCAACCAGATTCTTGGATATGGTCTGCTAATTTTAGCTTTTCCGTTGCATAGGCATTAATATCTGCATATCGATCCAGATGGTCAGCACTTATGTTTAGTATTCCTGCAATGGTGGGAGAAAACGAAATAATATGTTCTAATTGAAAACTGCTCAATTCCAGAACGTGTATGGATGTTTTGATATCTGATTTGATTTCCCAAAGTACATTTTCTGAAAAAGGCATACCCACATTTCCACCAAGCAGGGATGTTCTCCCATCGCTGATACACATTTCATGTAATAGATTTACGGTGGTAGTTTTGCCATTTGAACCAGTAAGAGCTAATATGGGCGAAGAGGTAAACCATGATGCAAATTCTATTTCACTGACGATGGGAATACCTTGATTTTCACATTCTTTAATAATTGATACATCATTGGGTATCCCAGGGCTTTTAATGAGAATATCTGCATCTAAAACAGAATTACTATGACCTCCCACTTCATGCTTGAAGTTGCCAATATTTTCTATAATTTCGGGCGAATCATTTCTTTCACTTATAAAAATATCTGCACCAACATGAGCGCCAAGAGCCCCGGCTGCAATCCCACTTTTTCCAGCACCAAGAATACTAATCCGTGTATTTGCCCAATTATTTTGAGAGATATTATTTAGGTCAATCATTGTATCTTAAAGGTTGTAAGTGAAATAAGTGCCAATAGAATACCGATAATCCAAAAACGGACAACAACATGGTTTTCCGGCCAGCCCAATAATTCGAAATGATGGTGCAGAGGCGCCATGCGGAAGATACGTTTGCCTTCTCCATACTTTTTCTTCGTATAGCGGAAATAATACACCTGTATCATTACAGATACAGATTCAGCTACAAACACACCGCCAATCATAAAGAGCAGAATTTCCTTTTTTAATAATACTGCCAATGTTCCCAACGCAGCGCCAATTGCCAATGAACCCGTATCTCCTAAAAATATTTTTGCAGGATTTGCGTTGAACCATAAGAATCCAATACAGGCACCAATAAGTGCCAGGCAGAAGATAAATAATTCTCCAGTACCAGGGAGGTAGATGATGTTGAGATAATCACTGTAATCTAATCGGCCGGAAGCATAAGCGATGGCCCCAAAAACAAGGGTTGCAATGGCAACCAGACCAGTTGCTAAACCGTCTAATCCATCGGTGAGATTCACCGCATTAGACGTGCCGGTAATAACCAGAATGACCAGGGGAACATAGAACCAACCAATATCAATGGTTCCATTAGCAACAAAGGGAATGGAAATTGACGTAACGAATTGAGAAGAGTCCGGGAAATAAATGAGGATGAGCCCAACAATTAACCCCAGGCTGATTTGCCCAGCCATTTTATAGCGGGCGATTAATCCCCGGGGATACTTTTTAATTACTTTTAAATAATCGTCTAAAAATCCAATTAACCCCATCCACATTGTTGCCAGGAGGATAAGCAAAATATGTTTGTCACCCACTTTTGCCCAAAGGAAAGTGGGAAGGATAACTGCCAATAACACAATTATCCCTCCCATCGTTGGAGTACCCTCTTTTTTGAGGTGAGATTCAGGCCCATCTAATCGTATAGTCTCACCAATTTGGCGAGACTGGAGTGTGCGGATGATTTTAGGCCCGAAGAGGAAACTAATTATTAGCGCAGTCAATGCAGCACCAACTGCTCGAAATGAAATATATCCAAATACATTGAAACCGAAGAAAAAATCTCGAAGGGGATAGAGTAAATGATAAAACATCAGTCTTGTAGCCCTGTAATTATTTCTTCCATTTTCATACCACGGGAACCCTTAACATAAATAATATCGCCTTCTGAGATAAACGCTTTCAGATCTGTTAAAAGATTAACCTTGTCATCATAATATTGATGAAACATTGCAGCGCCATTCATTGCCTTAATGGTATGCCGGGTTAATTCGCCAAAAGCAAAAACGGCATCTACTTTTTTTTCTGATAGATATTTTCCTAAAGTTTGATGATGATCCTTTTCTAATTCTCCCAATTCCAACATATCACCTATGACAGCAATTTTTCGACTTCCTTTGCAAAGAGAAGTGAGATTGTTTATTCCGGTGCAGGCAGATTCAAGGTTGGCGTTATAACTATCATTAATCACCATTATATCCTGGAATTGTAAAATATTGCCCCGACCAGAGGGTAGTTGAAAGGATTCAATTTGAGTTTTTATAACATGAGCATCCATGCCCAAATGAGAAGCAATGGAAAATACAGCCAGGGCATTCATCCCCATTGTTTCTGATGGGGAAGATAAATTGATAGCTATATTATTAATGGTTAAGGTCTGATTTTCTGATGATAGGCTCCCTTGATAATCTGCAGGTTTGGTAAAAGAATATTCTACTCCCTTACAGGGAATGGACATTTTAGAAATATAGGGATCATCCATATTTATAAATGCTGTACCCTCTTTTCCTAGATAAGAAAACAGGGCTGATTTCGTTTTTGCTACTTCATCAATATCTCCAAAATACTCCAAATGAGCTTCATACACATTTGTGATGATACCCATGTCAGGCTGAACGATATTACAAATATATTCTATTTCTCCCGGCATACTGGCACCCATTTCAATGATTGCAGCATCTTCATTTCCCCCACATTCAAAAATCGATAGAGGCACGCCTATGGTGCTGTTGTAATTACCACGCGTGGACATTGTATTCATGCTGGCTGAAAGAACATGGGTCAATAAATCCTTGGTGGTGGTTTTTCCATTTGATCCGGTAATTCCAATCAACGGACAGGTGATATTTTTACGGTATGCAGCAGCCAGTTCATTTAAGAAATTTCGAGTGGATTTCACCTGCGCAGCAGGAAGCGAAGTTTCAATATTTTTTTCAACAATAGCCAGGGATGCTCCAGCTTTTTCAGCATGGTCAATATATTTATGCCCATCGGTATTTTCCCCCTTGAACGCCAGAAAAATATCCCCAGGCTTTATATTGCGGGAGTCAATTGTAATTCCGGAAAATTCAGATAATTTCAAATCAGGGAGGATTGTATTCAGCGCCTTTTTAAAATAAGTTTTATTTTGAATATCAACCCGCATTCGTATAATCCTTAATAATTTCAATATCACTATGAGGAATTTTCTCTGTGCCAATTTCCTGATAATTTTCTGGTCCCTTACCAAGCACCAATAAAATGGAATTTTCATTCATTTGCTTCAGAGCGGTTGTGATGGCTTCTTTTCGATCTAGAATAACTGTGTAACTATCACTGGAAAACCCTTGAATAATATCTGCATTTATTCTTTCCAATGATTCGGTTCTGGGATTATCCGTAGTTACAAAACTGAATGAAGCATACTTTTCTGAAATTTTTGCCATTTCCGCCCGTTTTCCAGTATCCCGATTACCACCGCAGCCAAACACTGTAAAAATATTAACCTGATCATCCATGAGGTTTACAAGGTTTGAAAATAGTTTTTCATAGGCATCGGGTGAATGGGCATAATCCACAAAAACTTTTCCCAAACAATTACAGGGGATATGTTCCATTCTGCCGGGAATAGGGGGCATACTTTTAATTGCACTCTCAATTTTTGAAATTGAAATTCCCATGCTTAAAGCAGCTGCAGCTCCAGCCATGATATTTGATAAATTATATTCCCCAATGAGTGAGGAGTCAATTGAAATTGTTTTTTGCCCAAATTGCAATTTTGCATTTATACCATGAAGGGTGAATTCAGTATGAACAGGATGGAGATCGGCTTTTTTATTCATACCGAAGGTAATAATTTTTGCAGATGTTGCAGAGCAAATTCTCTGAGCATAGGGATCATCCAGATTAATTACTGCAGTATTGGTATTTGATAAACTTTGAAACAATTGAAGTTTGGATTTGAAGTATTTTTCCATATCACCATGAAAATCCAAATGCTCAGGACTCAAATTTGAAAATACCGCAATATCAACCTCCACATCATCCACACGGTGAAGGTCTAAAGCATGGGATGATATTTCCATTACCAAATTATCAACCCCAGCCAATATCAGGGTTTGGAGCATTTGCTGTAGTTCTACCGATTCGGGCGTAGTAAAACCAGTGCTTACCATGCCGGAAGGAGTCTGAAATCCCAATGTTCCCAATGTACCGCAGGCAGCACCGGATGTTTGCAAAATATGATGCAAAATATGTGTAATGGATGTTTTACCATTGGTACCGGTAATACCCACAATATTCATTTTTTCCGAAGGGTTACCATAAAACTGAGCTGAAATTTGAGACATGGCAAGACGGGGATCCTTCACCTGCAAAATAGGCACAGCTTTAGTTTTTGGACTCCTTCCATTTGATAAAATGGCAACAGCCCCATTTTCAATTGCCTGGGGAATAAATTCATGACCATCCGTCTGCATCCCGGAAATGGCTACAAACAAAGTTCCGGGTTTCACTTTTCGGCTATCATAGGTAATGAATGAAATCTCTCGGTTATCCGGAGTCCCTTTAAATTGAATATTTTTTACTAATTCCTGAAGCTGCATTATATAGATTCCAATTTTATAGTACAGGCGAGTGCACCATCAACCAGTTGACCGGGAGAGACCGATTGCCATACTACTCTCCCAGAGGTACCAACCGGATTTATTATCAGCCCTAAATCTTTAGCTTCCTGAATGGTTTGCTTCAAGGTTTTTCCTAAAAAATTAGGTACTAAATTATTCTGCATTTGGACTACATCTGCTGTTGCCAGCATTGGGGCAATTTGTTGTGAAATTGTTGTGTGAGCAAACTGTGGCATTTCTTTAGGGGTAACCGGAATAAATTCTTTATTGTTGATGATAAGTCTTTCAAATATTTCTTTTACGATAGGAGCTGCCGTTTCGTTCCCCCAATGATAGCCATATTTTGGAGAATCAACAGAAATAACACAGACATATTTGGGATTGTCTATTGGGAATACTGCTGCAAAGGAAGATATAAACTCTCGCTTTGAATAGGCACCGTTAACAAACTTTTCGGCTGTGCCTGTTTTTCCGCCAATTCTGAAACCTGGAATACGAGCCTTGTTTGCAGTACCATGATTGACAACGTCTTCCATCATGGATAACAATATTTCTGAGGTTTCCCGAGTCATGACTTTTCTTACTGGTTTTGGAGAGTAATCCCGTTCTTCATAACCGTTTCCAGAAATATTCTTAATAATCCTGGCATTGGGTAAATAACCTCCGTTTGCTGCAGCCGAATATGCCACTGCCAACTGGAGAGTATTAATTGATATTTCCTGACCAATTGATACGAAAGGACCAGAAAGGCGAGTCCACTCATTAAATTCTCGCAATACTCCGGAAGCTTCACTGGGGAGGGGAACTCCGGTGCGAATACCAAATCCGAATTTCCGGGCATAATCATAAATATGCTGGGCTCCCATTTGATCTACCATTTTCGCCAAACCGATATTACTGGAATAAATGAAAATATCAGATAGAGATAAATCGCCATGCGGCTCATGATCGTGAATAATTTTTGAGGGAAGGATTTGATATTCACCATTTTCACAGAAAAATTTATCCTCTGAAGTAAATACTCCAGACTCTAGAGCGGCGGTCATTGAAATTAGTTTAAATGTTGATCCTGGCTCATACGAATCTGAAATAGTTCGATTTGCAAATGTAGAAACATCATATTTCCCATAGGCATTTGGGTCAAAATCAGGAACCGATGCCATGGCCAGAATATCACCAGTAAATGGATTTAATATTACCCCGTTTGCGGTTAAGGCCCCTGAACGCTTCATTCCCTGTTTCAGGGCATCTAAGAGAATGGTTTGAATATTGGCATCAATTGTGAGCTGAATATCCGCGCCATTTTCTGCAGTAGGATGCTGATCTATAATTGCTTTTCGAAGTGTGCCATTTGCAGAGCGATTAAAAATAAGATTGCTTGTTTTACCATTTAACAGCGGGTCAAATTGCCTTTCAATTCCAAATTGTCCCTTATGGTCTCGGTCAACATAGCCAATCACCTGGCTTGCCAAATTTTGAAATGGATAGTATCTGTTGGCTGAAACATCGCATTGCAATCCCTTAGTTTCTTTCAATTTTTCTAATATAGGTAAGCATTGGGTTCTATTTAGCGCTTTGGTCAGAGGGATATATTTTTTTCTTTTAGAGAGTAAATTTTGATAGATATCAAGAGGCTGATTGAATGTCGTTGAAAAGAGGGTAGTAATTGCATCAACATCAACGTCTTTTTGAGTATTCACCCAGAAGGTGTATGTTTTCACTGTTTCTGCTAATATCTGCCCATTTCTATCAGAAATATTTCCTCGGCTACCCTTTACAGATCGCTCAGTAAATCCAGCATCCAGGGTTATTTCCCGAAGATCAGCTGCCTGAAATGATTGGACGTAGAGCATTTTACCTAAAATTGCTATACTGCAGATAAAAAATAA
>JYMV01020147.1_pt1 | contig 18184 bp, 18 predicted proteins | sample 338911 | NCBI WGS metagenome assembly JYMV01 (sample SAMN03354496, study PRJNA234377) | hydrothermal vent metagenome | biome: Deep sea; feature: Hydrothermal plumes at the Eastern Lau Spreading Center, Western Pacific Ocean; material: Seawater | place: Tonga | collected 2009 | depth 2000 m m
CCCAGCACGGGCTCTGGAAAACTCCGTTCTAGCCGACGTCAGTAGTATAATGGATATAGGTATGTTGTTGGCTGCTTTTGACGCTTTCTACAAGGGTCTAATTGGTACTACAGGGCTCACCGAAGTAACGTCATATTTCACAATGGAGACGATTAAAGAAACAACCGCATTACCAATTTAAAACCCATATTAGTTTATGCGTGGGCTAGAAAATCGGCTAATTCATTAAAGTCTTTCACAATTAAGTCGGGCTGATGTGGGCTCTTCCCAAATGGTCGCTTCCTACGATCTATAAATAGGGTTCTAAAACCCCAAGCCTTTGCCCCAATACAATCAAAAGCGTGATTGGCAACAAATAGAATATTAGACCGTTCAATCCCCTTAAAATTACTACTGATTATCTCTTCTGCTTTGGAATAAGTTCTTTGATCAGGCTTGAATGCCCCAGCTTCCTGGACCGATATAGTTAGATCAAAATTGAACCCAATGTAAGCTTTCGCCGCTTCCAACATGTCCCTATCGCCATTAGACAAAATTGATAATTTATAATGCCGATGTAAGCGCTTAAGGTTTGTCAGAATATCCGGAAATGGCTTTAATTTTTCGATTCCTGAAACAAGCCACTCTACCTCAGACTGAGTATATTCTATATTTGCTCTCGAGAGAACCTGACTGACGGCTCTGTGTCCAATTTGTCTATATGTAGTATGACCTCGATCGATAAGAGAATCGATCATAGAATCTTCGAAATGTGTTCGTCTCCACCAAGTTACAAACTGGTTGGGATTACCACCCCATCTCTTCTCTTGAAGAAAGGGTGTGACCATCTCGGTGAGCCCCTTTTGCATATCAACAATTGTACCGTATTGGTCAAATATTAGGATTTTTATTTCGCATTTTAAGGTCTCAGAAAGTGGTGCAGTCATCTAAAATTTTTCTTTCGGATGTTTGACTAACTTTCTTTGGTTAATCTTTTGGACATGGCGCTCCGCATGGTGCACAAGACCCACCAATTTCATTAGGCATACCAGCTCGACCTAATGTCGACGGACTGGTCAAATGGTCTAAAATAGCCAATCCTACTCCGAGAATAACCAAAATGATTAAACTATATTTGACATTCATATCAGCCAGCTGATTTAATATTTGAAGTAATTAGGTTGCAGTTTCATAGAAATTCCGACCCGCATTCACCGACTCATACCAAATCGTGACCTCATACGAACACCAATCCAACTCCCAATTATCGCAAAAAGGAACCAAATCCAGCCATGTAGACTGCCGGAGGCCACACCCCCAAGAAATGCTCCAATATTGCAGCCAAATGCCAATCGAGCGCCAATACCCATCATTAAACCGCCAAGCACTGCTGCAATCAGTTGGCGAGACCCGGGCCATACAGACTTCTCTGATCGACCTAAACAAGACGAAAACAGAAGCGCACCCAACAACATACCTATATCCATTATACTACTGACGTCGGCTAGAACGGAGTTTTCCAGAGCCCGTGCTGGGCCAGGCCACCCCCAGAATGCGAAGCTACTCAGTTCACCTCCTAACGATTGCCAAATTTTTGCCCCCCACAGGGTAAAACCAAAGGTAACTCCCCAAGGGTGACCAGAAATTAAAACACACAACCAGCACAAAATTGCGATCACAATAGTTCCAAAAACCAAACCGTTGGAAATAGAAACGTGAGCGCCTTTATAGCGGCCGAAAATATATATTACGGCAGCTACAGCGCCAATAATAACCAAATTTAACAAAGTACCGGCCACATTTCCCATGCCAGCGCCAATTATTACAGCCTCGTATCCACCCATTTCAAGAGCAGGGGGTAGCAAAAAACTGCCAATAAGAGATCCAATTACAAAAAAGGGCAGTACGGCGATCATGCGACCACTGCCACCACCGAGGGAAAAAAGAGTGCCGGATCCACAACCGTTGGCGAGTTGCATCCCTATACCAAACAGGCATGATCCTAGCGGCAATGAGAATGCAAGTGGCGCAACTGCACCCCGCGCACCAGGGACATATCCCAAAGTAGGCAAAACAAACGCTGTAACCAAACCTAACAGAAGTAAATGGGTTAAAATGGGAGAGGTGTCACCAACCGTTAACCAGCGCCTCCAACCCGAGGAAAAACCAAACTGAACCGTCCAAAAAGCCGCCCCCAAACCTACCCCGATCAAAAGTAGAGACAGAGTACGAACGCCAGAATCAACATAGATCAGTAACCCTATTACTATAAGCGTCGCCAATGATATAGAAATTAGTGAACGATCTGATCTTCCGGCCCTCGCACCTGCAAAAACGGACGCGGTTGTCAGGATTTGTTCAACCTTTCTTTAAGCCAATCCTTTATATCATCAAGCTTGGTCTGCTCTGTCACTAGTGGTAACCTTGGATCAGCACTCCAAGCTACCATCGACCCATCATACAAACGAATATTATTTCTGCCCAGAATTTCGGAGAGAACGAACCAGTTAGTTGCAGCCCAGTGTGCTGTGTTGCAATAACTAACCACGGGAGCACCCTTAACTAATTTGAATATCCCTGCCAAGTCGGATCTTGATTTAAGACGATTTGTGCCATCATCGTAGCTATCGCCCTGCCATTGCCAAGTACTCCGTGGAATGCGTCCAGGAGCCCGAGCCTTAGAGTGCTTGGCATTTCCCTTCCATTGAGCTTCATTTCGTCCATCAAGTAAGATGGCACTGCCGTTCTTGGCAAGGATCGCAACTTCTTTGGTATCGATATATAGATGTGGTCGAAATGTTGCAGTGAATTTAGTGGGCTTTGGGGTTCTACCATTACCATTTTCGATGTGGTTAGACCCTGCTTTTAACCAAGCTGAATAACCACCATCTAGGATAGACACCATGTCATGGCCATACACCTTAAATTGCCAATAGGCTCGGGCTGCAGTACCAAAGTCCGATGAAGAAACCCCAGCGGGAACAAGTATAACATGGCTGTTGTTGGATATGCCGAGACTGCTAACTAGTTTCTCGAAATCTACCTTTTCCGGCAACAGGCCAGGAACACCATTTTTCGTTACTCGCCATCCTGCTTTGAGATAGTCGCTATGAAGGGAGCCTGGAATATGGCCTTTACGATATGCTTCAATCCCACCCTTATCTATTTTATTACGCAAGTCGACGATCACGATATCCGTATTGGCTAAGTTTTGTTGAAGCCATTTGATGGACGTTAGTGGTTGATTAGCGTGGACTTCACCTGCAACGAAGAACATCACTAACAAAGACGCCAACAAAAGCATTTTATTCTTTTTAATAATACGCATTTTATCCTCCTTAATAATACTAAGTGACAATATAATATATTAATAATGGATTTAGAAGTTTATTTCTTAATTGACAATAATTTTTAGAAAAATAGAACTAATTGTTCATTTTTTTAGGATATTAAGTGTTTTTTTCTAATAAAGTAAATCTATTGGAAGTAATGGAACTACATCGAATAACCGGAGATGTTGATTACATGCTAAAAGTCATTGTATCCGACATGGCTGCTTTTGACGCTTTCTACAAGAGTCTAATTGGTACTGCAGGGCTCACCGAAGTAACGTCATATTTCACAATGGAGACGATTAAAGAAACAACCGCATTACCAATTTAAAACATGGACGGACAAAACTTTTTTTCAGGATATAATTCTCAATTCCTATTGCTACTGCGTTTACTTCTGCGCCATTCCCATGGACGTTTAAAGGTCCCTTTCCAAAGGCCCCTTTTTCCATCTTTAGCAATCAATTCCTCATCCACATAATCTCTGGAATACTTCCGATAGGCCAACGCCCACCCCCCACGCACCATTAAAGCATTGAGGTTAACACCTCCCACCGTACAAACAGCTACAATGCGCCCGTACCTGTCTTTATCCTTTTTCTCGCAACTCACTTCCTGTTCGGCAATCATTTTTACAAGCGCAATGCGCGCTTCAATACCGCAGTTCCACGTTTTATCATTGAAGACACATTTTTGTTTAATTTCAGGTGCATCAATTCCAAATAACCGAACTCTAGTCTCACCAAACCTTATGGTGTCGCCATCAGTAACGCGTGCTTTACCGGATAGTCGGATATGTTCTAAAAGTTTACCAGTCACCTTAACCCTTTGAGAGACTTCCTTGTTTTTTTCCAAATCCATGACTTCCTGTTTGGATTGGAAATGCCTTCCTGAATACTCACCCTGATGGCAGTGATACGTGCCTGCCTTAAGATCGCGATGACAATCAAGGGTATCTAACATGCCACCATGTGCATGGGCGTATTGCTGTCCTGACACAAACCAAACCACAAAAAATATTATAAGTTTTATCATGTTCAGTATCTTGAATCTTTGACATTTGGAATGGAAGTTAAAACACTCAAAACCGAAATGAAAAATTCCGAAATCATGAAGTATAGTCAAAAACACCCATACACTAGTGGGAATAATAATGAAGCCACCATTCAATTTGGATAAGTGACAAATCCAATTTATATAGTTACGCTTTTATTGTAGCAAAGACTAAGAGTTGCCCAAGCTAACAGACACCGAAGATCAGCCGATGCAGACTAAAATACCTTGTGTGATGATGCGTGGCGGCACATCCAAAGGTACCTATTTCATGGCTTCAGATCTGCCAAAAGATGAAAAACTTCTGGAAGAAATTTTGTTATCGGTTATGGGTTCGCCAGACGTTCGACAGATTGACGGTTTGGGTGGTGCTGACCCCTTAACCAGCAAGGTAGCTATAATACAAGCATCTGAGCGCGAGGGAGTGGACCTGGATTATCTATTTATCCAGGTTTTCGTGGATGAGGCCCGTACTAGCACATTACAGAACTGCGGCAATATTCTGGCCGGGGTTGGACCATTCGCTATAGAAAACGGACTCGTTAAGCCAAACGACCCAGAGACGACCCTGACGATTTATTTAGAAAACAGCGACAGTATTGCGGATGTTACATTTTTAACACCGGGGGGCGTCGTAAAATATGATGGAGATGCAAGAATAGACGGCGTACCTGGGACGGCATCGCCAATCATGATTAGCTTTCGAGATACCGAGGGTTCAACATGTGGTTCCCTGCTGCCAACGGGTAATTTAGTGGATACGATCGACGGTGTTGACGTCACCTGTATTGATAATGGAATGCCCGTGGTACTTTTCGAAGCAGCGGCGGTGGACAGGACCGGTTATGAAAGTCGAGACGACTTGAATGCGGATGTGGAACTTAAAAAATTGATAGAGAATATTCGTGTAGAAATAGGCCGGAAAATGAACTTAGGAGACGTTACCAATAAAACCGTGCCAAAGATGACCATGGTCTCCCCTCCACAGACGGGGGGAGCTATTTGTACCCGTTCCTTCATTCCGCATGACTGCCACGCAGCTATTGGCGTTTTTGCCGCGGTCTCTGTAGGCTCGGCTTTAGCGCTTCCGGGAACCATTGCCCATCGCGTGGGCGTAATACCATCTGGCACTACAAAACTCGTTTCAGTTGAGCACCCAACAGGTGAGATCTCTATCAAAATGAATGTTGATGAAACCGGAGATAAAACCGAAGTTAAGAGGGTTGATATTTTAAGAACTACTCGATGCCTATTTGAAGGACAGGTTTTGGTTCCAAAGAGTGTCTGGGACGGTGAACTAAAAATAAAGTCACGTGCCGCCGTATAATAAGATGGATACTTGCCAGGCTCCCGACCCAAATACCAAGAAGCCCAACATAACATTGCCACCCAAAGCCTGTGATGCCCACTGCCATGTCTTCGGACCAGATGCCATTTTTCCGTTTCACCGTGAACGCAGCTATACGCCACCAGATGCAGGAAAGGAAGTTCTGAAAAGTCTTCATCACATCCTCGGATTTGAGCGTGCTATAATTGTTCAAGCGACCTGCCATGGAGATGATAATTCGGCAATGTTAGATGCAATTGCGTCATCCGGTGGTTCATACAAGGGTATAGCAATGGTTAAGGAAACAATTACGGAAAATGAATTGGAAAAACTTCACGCTGGCGGGGTACGCGGCTCACGGTTCAGTTTCGCAAGACATTTATCCGGACCACCCGATTTTAAAAAAGTCCGGCGCGTGACCCAAAAATTTGCGTCTCTTGGTTGGCATGCTGTTTTATACCTAGAGGCTGAAGACATTATTGAGTACACAAAAGAAATTACAACTCTCCCCGTACCCGTGGTCATCGATCATATGGCCCGTTTCAAAGTTTTAGATGGATTAAAACAAACCGCCTTTCAGCGGATACTGGAGTTTGTCCGGAATGATGACTTTTGGGTAAAAATATCCGGGGCAGAACGCCTGTCTAACACACACTACCCCTTTGATGACATTGTACCATTTGCCAGAGCTCTGATAGAAGCAGCCCCCAACCGTATCATCTGGGGAACTGACTGGCCCCATCCAAATATTGTTGGCCAGATGCCCAACGACGGCGATTTGGTGGATATGCTTGAAAAGTACGCCCCAGATAAGGAAATCCGTGACCGCATCATCGTCCATAACCCGGCTCAACTTTACGGTTTTGATGCATGATTTGGAAAATTCCGTTGGGAAAAATTCTCCGAAGGTGCGTGATATTGCAATGACTGCGGTTCCCGAACCACCTAAAGCAGACTGTCGACCCGTGACTATCACTTATCATGGTAGAGACCGCATCGATAACTACGCCTGGCTTAAGGACGCAAACTGGCAAGAGGTGATGCGCGACCCCTCTAAACTGAAAGAGGAAATCCGTGCCTACCTTGAAGCCGAAAACAGTCACACCCAATTAGCTTTGTCAGGTACAAAACAACTCCAGGCGACACTGATAAAGGAAATGCGAGGGAGGCTCGAAGAGGACGAAGCCAGCGTCCCCGCAAAGGATGGTGCATACGAGTATTCGACCCGATTTGAAACTGGCGGCCAACATCCCATATTCTGCCGTCGCCGGGGTCAAAGCAGTTCTGAAGAAGTTCTCCTCCATGGTGACAAGGAAGCAAAAGGACAGTCATTTTTTAAGATCGGTGGCTACGCGCATTCTACAGACCACTTAAGATTAGCCTATGCCGTTGATCTCAATGGCTCGGAACGCTTTCAGGTGCGGGTCCGTGATTTAATCACTGGAAGGGATTTCAGTACCAAGATAGAAGATGCGAAAGGCGATGTCGCCTGGGCGAACGACGGCAAAACACTCTTTTACACATTGCTGGACGACAACCATCGTCCCTTTCGTGTGATGCGCCATACGGTAGACATGGAACAAAAAAGGGATGATTTAATTTATGAGGAAGCTGACCCCGGTTTCTTCGTCAGTCTCGACAAAAGCCAGAGCGGACAATACATCATCATTAGCGCTTACGACCATACAACTTCTGAAATATATTTGATCGACGCTAACAATCCCAGCTCCCCTCCTGAAATAGTCACGCCGAGAAAAGTGGACATAGAATATAGCGTAGCCCCGATAGGGGAGAAACTATTAATTCTAACAAACGCCGATGACGCCGAAGATTTTAAAATCGTAGAAACCCCATTAAGCAACCCCAACCGGGAGAATTGGAAGGATGTAGTACCCCACGAACCCGGACGATTAATCCGTACAATTCTTGAATTTTCTAATCATCTTATTCGATTGGAGCGGGTTGACGGCCTTCCCAGAATAATTATCAGAGATATTATCAGCGGAGCAGAACACACTGTTGAATTTGATGAAGAAGTTTATGAACTCAACGTATTACCGGGTTATGAATTTGATACGACCACTCTCCGGTTCTCTTATTCCTCAATGACAACCCCTCTGAGGACCTATGATTACAACATGGTCAACCGATCCCGTGAGCTTCGAAAGGAACAAGTAGTTCCAAGCGGTCATAGGTCTGAAGACTATGTCACAAGAAGGCTGATGGCTCCTTCCCATGATGGAGCCTTGGTGCCGGTTTCACTCCTTTATCACAAGAAAACTCCACTTGATGGAACAGCACCAGTTTTACTCTATGGTTACGGTTCTTACGGCTTGGCGATGCCAGCTTCTTTTACCACTAACGTCTTTTCGATGGTTGAACGGGGATTTATTTACGCAATCGCTCACATCCGCGGGGGCACAGAGAAGGGCTATGGATGGTATCTAGAGGGTAAACTGAATAAGAAAGAAAACACCTTTCTAGATTTTATTGCCTCCGCTGAGCATTTAATCTCAAAAAATTTTACCAGTGCTGGGCGAATTGCCATTCATGGTGGTAGCGCCGGGGGGTTGCTGATTGGGACATGCGCAAATTTACGGCCTGACCTTTGGGGCGCCGTGGTAGGTGAAGTACCTTTTGTCGATGTACTAACTACAATGTGCGACGCAGAATTACCCCTTACCCCTCCAGAATGGCCGGAATGGGGAAATCCAATAGAAGATGTCGATGCCTACGATTATATTCATTCATATTCACCGATAGAGAATGTTAAGGAACAAGCCTATCCCCCAATCCTCGCAACCGCTGGATTAACAGACCCCCGCGTAACCTATTGGGAACCTGCGAAGTGGATAGCAAAACTCAGGGCTACCAAGACCGATAAAAAACCTCTCTATCTCCGGACAAATATGGAAGCCGGACATGCGGGTGCGGCTGGTCGCTTCGACAGATTGGAGGAAAAAGCGCTGATTTACGCTTTTCTGCTGGAGGTCATGGGATTTAATCCAAGACCAAATGTTTGATTAATTGGTAATCTACCAGGATTTTTCTTAAAATACCGGCGAAAATGGTCCGTATGATAAATAGGTGACCAAAACAGGAGGAATTAATGCGCGCACAAGAGATAAACCCCGCAAAACTCGCGATGCTGTTCCGAAAGGAATTTCAGATGTGCAATGTTAAAGAGGGCGAAACCATAGCAATTCTAAGCGACATTGCCACCCGGCGCGATTTTGTCATGGCATCTTTTGCGGCTGCTGAAGATTTGGGCGCCAACATTTACGAAGTTTGCGTAAATGAGGTCCCTTCCTGGGTTAGGGTCGGAATTGAAACGGTCGGTGCCTGTAGCGGTACAGTCCAGGCTTTCGAGGCTGCCGACATGCTGGTTTGTTTGCACGTCCCGCTATTTACGAAATGGATGAAACAAGTACGAAACAGTGGAACACGGGTACTAATGATAATTGATCACCCAGATGATCTAGAAAAACTTCTATCGCCTCCTGGCCTTAAAGAGGCTGTGATACATTCCGGTAAACGCCTGGAAGAGACCAAACATATACGTGTCGTCAGTGAAGCAGGAACAGACCTGTCGTACGAGTGCGGTGAATATCCCACGATGATCCAATACGGCTTTGCCGATGAGCCTGGTCGGTTTGACCATTGGGGGGCCGGCCATGTCCACACCTTCCCCAATGAAGGAAGCGCTAACGGTGCAGTTGTGATCCAACCGGGTGACTTGTGTGTCTTACCGTACAACCGGTACATCCAGGATGAAATCCAGATTGAAGTCCGTGACGGTATTATTCGCAAGATAGATGGAGGTCTAGATGCGAAGCTCATGAATTACTTCTTGGATGATAATAAACGCCATGAAGATGATTTGGATGGTCATGCACTCTCACATCTGGGATGGGGGTTAAACCCACAATCCCGATGGGATGCTTTAGCTCTCTATGGAGATGATCCCGACCGCACCTATGCTTCAGCCCGCACTTTTGCAGGAAACTACCTATTCTCTACTGGCCCAAATAATGAAGGTGGAGGCACTCGCGATACCAAAGGACACTACGACGTTCCTATGCGCGACTGCACAATTATGTTGGATAATGATGTCATCATTGAAAAGGGTGTCATCAAGGACAAGAATATGGCGGTTGAACGAATTCAACGTTAGTGCCCGTAATGCCATAAAATTGGAAGTTTTAATTTAATTGGGCCCTCTATTATTAGCTAATTTTCGCCAAGACGGATCGCATCTGAGTGCTTAGTGGGGTTGGTTTATTGCCGGATCGGGTTACATAAACGTGGACGAAATGACCCTCCGCGGCTGGGTTATCTTCGTCATTTTTAAATAGTCCTATTTCGTAGCGAACACTCGACGTACCGATGTGCGCGACCCTTATACCTGCAGCAACGACATCCGGAAAAGCAATAGGCGCAAAATATTGGCATTTGGTTTCCACCACCAAACCTACAACGCTGCCTTTACTGTAGTCGAGTTGGCTCTGTTCGATAAGAAACTTGTTCACCACGGTATCAAAAAACGAGTAATAGACCACATTATTCACATGGCCATAGACGTCATTATCCATCCAACGTGTCGGGATAGTTAAAAAATGCCGGTAATAATCGCGGCCTATATTAGATGTGTTGGGCATATCGCTATTCCCTTTTGCGCCACAAAAGAAAACAAGTTACGTTACGATCTAATGATTTAATACAAAAAATAACAGAATTCTTAGAATGGGGGCGTAATTTAGGCCTGACTACGACCCGGCCAAAGCTGGGCCCTAAATCAGCATTGAAGATCCTAATGGTACTAAAAAACATGTTAATCATAGGTCTTAATTAGTTACTGCGCTGGGGAGACTTTGTGTCTGGAATTATAAAAAATTATTTTAACGACATTTCTGTCGACATGGGCGCAACATACGAAAAACAAATTACCCACGATGACGTTCAAGCTTTCGCAGATATTTCAGGGGACCATAATCCCATACACCTGGATGACGAATTTGCCAAAGATAGTATCTTCGGAGAGCGGGTAGCCCACGGCATGCTGACGGCCAGTCATATTTCTGCAGCCTTAGTAAAATTTGCCGGCCCCGGATGGTTATACGTCAATCAATCTCTCTACTTTCGTGCACCCGTAAGGATTGGTGATACCGTGACAACACAAGTTAAAGTTGAAAAATGTTTAATGCTAAAACATCTTGTGGAATTATCCACAGAAAGCAGAGTAGCAGACAAAATAGTTCTGACAGGAACAGCTACAATAAAATCTCCCGACTAACGAAGTAATAATTCTGTTTGATCAGAAAGGATTCAATATGAGCGAAGATACAGATATCGTTATAGCCTCTGGCTCGCGAACACCCATTGGTGCTTTCAACGGGGGATTTGCTGATTTGCCTTCCCATTTGCTTGGCAGCGCCGTAATTACCGAAACCCTCAACCGGGCCGGTGTTAATTCAAATGACGTGTCGGAGGTGATCCTTGGACAGGTTCTAACGGCTGGCGGGGGGATGAACCCCGCTCGACAAGCGTCTATGGCTGCCGGCATCCCAAAGGAAAGAACAGCTTACATTGTTAACCAGGTCTGCGGATCAGGCCTCCGAGCTGTAGCACTTGGCGTTCAAGCTATAAAAGCCGGTGATTCTTCAATTGTAGTTGCTGGAGGTCAGGAAAACATGACCCAAGCTCCCCACGTGTCACAACTACGGGCAGGGATCAAAATGGGGACCGCAGAACTAGTCGACAGCATGATAAACGACGGATTATGGGATGTTTTTAACGGCTACCACATGGGTATCACAGCTGAGAATGTTGCCGAGAAATGGCAGATCTCTCGAGATCAACAGGATATGTTTGCCGCAACATCTCAGATGCGGGCTGAAACTGCACAAAAGGCAAATGCATTCAAGGATGAGATAGTACCTGTGACCGTACCTTCCCGCAAAGGTGATATCGTTATTGAAGACGACGAACACCCCCGCCACGGCACTACCATCGAATCACTCTCAAAGTTACGTCCGGCTTTTGATAAGGAAGGTTCGGTTACGGCAGGCAATGCTTCCGGCATCAATGACGGTGCTGCAGCGGTGCTGCTCATGACAGCTGAAGAGGCCAAAAAGCGCAATATAGAGCCTCTGGGACGAATTAAGTCTTGGGCAACGGAAGGTGTTGACCCAGCAATTATGGGAGCGGGTCCTATCCCAGCAAGCAAAAAAGCTCTCAAAAAAGCTGCCTGGTCTAGCGATGAGCTAGACCTAATTGAAGCCAATGAAGCTTTTGCCGCCCAGGCTTGCGCAGTTACTAAGGAAATGGGCTGGGATCCTGAAATAGTCAATGTAAATGGGGGGGCAATTGCACTTGGTCACCCAATTGGTGCGTCTGGCGCACGCATTCTCGTGACCCTTCTTTATGAAATGAAAAAGCGTGAAGCAAAAAAAGGCCTCGCCACTCTTTGTATAGGGGGAGGCATGGGTATTGCGATGTGTGTAGAGCGTTAATCGAAAATTTTAATTTAACGACCGGCACCTTTAGCCGTTAAATCGTTACTCATTATACAATAGAAATGGGTTGCGCCCCTTAGTCGTTTGTTCTGCGAGTTTTCTATAACCCTGGTAGAGTTTGAGATCGTCCGAGAAGACCTCCAGGTAATCAATAAATGCTCTACTTACTTTGTCTTTTTCGTAAGCTATCGCCATCCCAGATGGGGTCTTGGTCAGAAGGCGCCCGTCCAGATGACTTTCTTTAAGGATGCGGCTAAAACCGTCAACCATATTAAAATTTAAAACGTCGTGAAACAAATACACACAATCCGATGATGCCTTTCCTTTTGTCGCCCAAAAATCGGCGACCAAAGCCTCATTCGTGTGATCGGCATCAACAAGGACGAAGTCCAGTGGTCCATCCAGATACTCATCGCAAATTCCAGCCACGTCTTTGGGCGACTCTCCCATTACAGCAGTGCCATCAAGATCAAGTTTTTTGAAAATCCGGTTGGTCAGATCCAAGCCTTCATTAACCGGGAAGTTATCCATACCCACCGTTTTTGCTCCCCGGAACGTGAGCGCTGTGGCGACTGTACTCCAGCCAAAAGCATTGCCAATTATCAAGCAGTTTTTAGGAGACAATAACGTACCTAGATTTTCAAGAAACATAACTTCTTGAAGTGCTAAACCCCCTTGGTCAGTTGCCCTGATTTCTTCGTTGCCTTGCAGAAATACCGTGAATGGAGCGTCACGCCAATTGTGAAGATGCCAAGGGTTATAACCTGTGAGCGGTACCAAACCGGCATCTATGTAAGCATAGTAAAGAGTCTGAAAAACCGGCACGGCACGAACTCTCAATAATATTTTAAATCGCTACACAACCTGACCTGGACGGCCCCCAAATCTATATCTTTCGATTGTGACCCGATCATATAAGTCGTTTGAATAGTAAGGCTCAATAGCGAGAAAGTCATTTACTGCTTGGCGGCTTGGCAAGCTGATCAGGTTTGCACTGCCCTGCCACTCTTCCCCATCATCACTGAATATTGGTCCTCGAGCAATAAAGTTTTCCGTATCATAGGGTTTGAAATAGGTGCGATGAGCCGACAAAAGTTCTTGACGTTTTTCATGCATTCCCGCCTTTCCATACCCTCGTATGTACCAGTTTAATTGATTTTTCTTACGAGGAAAATCAACCTGGCGTCTTTTTAATGCAAACCCCCATTGCTTTATGTGCACCTCACCATAGACGCCATTTTTATTGTGCGGTTCGTTGTCCACGAATGTCCGCACCTGTTCCCAGTCATCAAACTCAACAAATAAAACACTAGAGAGCAGACGTTCATCATCGTCGCTTACTGTCGCCCCTCTCGCTATAAAACACTCCCTATGATCGTCAAAATACCGCCAATGGTCCAAACGGCTCTTCTCTCTTTGTTTGGGATTTTCCGGGTTATCAATTAATTGAACATGAAAATACATAATATTACGCCTCAAACTCTAGACAGCGGAAACCGTGACGCGTTCTCCGGTATCAAGTGACCGGCGAATAGCATCCACAACAGCAATATTGTGGATCATCTGATCTGTTGAAATTATAAACCTCGACTTCCCTTCAATAGCATCTGCAAATGATGAAAAGTTCTGTGCCACTGAATCTATGATATCGAAGGAATGGTTTTCATGCGCCTCTTTTGAGCTAACGGTTAAATTAATCAAGGAACATTCCCTATACGCCTCAAAAGTCGTCGGACCCGTTGCCTCAGCCCATTTTTCTGAACCAAATATTTGTAACCGTGAGTTGAGAGGTGTGGCCAAGGAATTGCCAAGGTAACCCGTGGCCCCGCTTTTAAACCCAACAGTTACAGAAATTGTATCCAGAAATGATGGATTTACGGCTTGGCAAGATCCGGTAGCAAATACCCAATTAATTTCTCCCAGGAGATGGATGAATGTATCCACACGATGGATGCCGAATTGAGAAATAGGACCAGTAGGAGCCTCTTCCTCTCTCAATCGCCATCCACGTTGAGTTGGGACATCAGCGTTATCAAAATAGTTTTTATACAGCAGATGTATTGAGTCGTGACTGAGGTTTGTTTCCAAGTGAAGAATATTTCCAAAGGTTCCATTACCGATCATATTTTTTAGTTCTGCTATCACCGGATAATGCCGCTGATCGTGACCAAGGGCTAACTGTATACCGGCGCTCTCAGCGGCTACGACGGCGCGGTTGGCATCCTGCAGATTCAATGCAAATGGTTTCTCCGAATAGACGTGTTTTCCGGCCTCTGCCGCTTTTACAATTTGCATTGTATGGAGTGTATGAGGGGTCGCCAACGACACCGCTTCAATTGACGGATCTGAGAGTGCTTCCTCAATCGATTCCGCAAGATTTAGTCCCAATTTTTTCGCAATTGGGGCTGTTCTTTCCGTTTCTGGATCAACTGCCATTTTCACGTTAAAACGCCCACTAGATTGCGCCGAACGTACGTGACGTTGCCCCCAAACACCTAGGCCGATGACAGCGAGATTGATCATGTAGATATTCTAACTCACCAAGTGTATTTAGGCATGCAATAAGTAAATTGACGTGAGATGTTGTGACCCCCATGCTAGGGGAAAGGGAGGGATTATTAAGATGGCGACACAAGATATTCGGACTATCCGTAACGTGCAATCTCTAAAGGGAAACGTCTCGACAGACGAATGGAATGCTCGGGTTGACCTGGCGGCATGTTATCGGCTGGTTAGATCTAACGGCTGGAATATGAATATTTTCAATCACGTATCCGCACGTGTGCCGGGAGAACCTAATTATTTTCTAATTAAGGCCCATGCCTTATTATGGGACGAAGTCACAGCATCTAACCTCGTGAAGGTTAATATGAACGAAGAGTTAGATGAAACATCTCTAGTGAACCGACCAGGGTTTGTCCTTCACTCCGCCATCCTGAGATCGCGACAAGACGTGAACGCCGTGCTGCACATCCACGAAGATGCATGCATTGCAATCTCCTCCACAAAAGAAGGCTTGCTACCGCTTACCCAAGACGCCGTTTTTCTTTATGGCCAAGTCGCATATCATGATTATGCTGGCATAACAGAGAACGCTGGAGAGCGCGCGGCAATAACAAATAATCTAGGCGATAAGACAGCGATGCTCATGAGAAACCACGGGTCTGTTACGGTAGGTGAGTCTACCCAGGAGGCATACTCGTGGACTCAGCGCCTGGTAAAAGCATGTCAAATTCAACTGCAATTGATGGCTTCTGGCGCAGAATTGGTGGTCCCATCTGAGGAAGTTTGTCAACACGTTGTAAGCCAGTTTATGGAGCATAACAAAGGTCGAGGACTGGACGATTGGCCAGCGGCATTACGGCAACTCGACCGCATTGATAACACATACCGGCATTAGGTACTTTTCTCTATGACTACATTCACCTTATTGGTAAATGGGACTAATCACTCGTTCGAAACAGACCCGGCAACACCCTTGATCTTTATACTAAGAAATCAGCTCAACTATACCGGCCCGAAGCTCGGCTGTGGGCTCGAGACTTGTGGTGCATGCGCTGTACTTGTAGACGGCGAAGCTGAGCTCAGTTGTACCCGTGCAGCATCGGAATTCGAAGGCAAACAAATCACTACAATCGAAGGTCTAAGCTTAAATGGTAATCTCAGTGCGGTGCAGCAAGCCTTTATGGATGAGGGAGCGGCGCAGTGTGGCTACTGCACACCCGGTATCATTATCGCAGTGACAGGTCTTATTTCCAAAACGTCCAAACCGAGTGACGGTGAAATCAACGAAGCACTCGAAAAACATCTATGCCGATGTGGATCGCACGCAAACGTTATTAAGGCGGTTAAACGTCTGACTGCAGGAGGGCCCAATATTGACTAGTGCATCTCTGGAAAAGAGCCCCAATGTCGACGACTGGCTTACCGTCTCATCAGATAATTTGATCACCATTCGCACTGGAAAGGTCGACATTGGACAGCGTATTTCAACCTCCTTGGCCATCATCGCAGCCGAAGAATTGGATATCGACTATGACCGCATCCATGTCGAACGCACGCAGACTGGGGTAGCGCCGGATGAAGGTGTGACGGCGGGTAGCAATTCTATGGAACAGTCAGCCACCGCCATTCGTGCAGCCAGCGCTACCGCACGCCATCACATGCTCCTGCTTGCAGCAAAGGCGTTGGAAGTAGACGTGAATACTCTGGAAGTCTCTGATGGGCTCATAACATCCCGCGACATTAACCGCTCGATTACCTATAGCGACTTAATGGAAGGGAAAGAATTTGGTATCGCTGTGGACACTAATGCCAAAATCAAGGTTCCCAGCGAACAGAGTGTAGTGGGTACCAAAGAAATTTCAATACGTTCACGATATGACAATGGATGGCATGATGCACGCACGCGTGGTGCGTCCGCCGCACTATCATGCCTGCTTAAAGAGCCTGGATGAAAACAAAATCAAAAAATTGCAATTGGAAGGTGTAAAAATTATCATCAATGGTAGTTTTATTGCCGTTGCTCATGAAGATGAATATCGAGCAATTAAGGCTCGTGATCGGATGGCAGCTGCTGTCACTTGGGACCTAGCTGGCGGCCTTCTGGTTAATGATCTTTATGAAGCCTTATTATCAAACCCGCGTGTTAGCCACCAGCTCGTCGATGGCGTACCAGACGATGAACCCATACCTAAACTGGGAAATCCGCCTGATGAAGCCACCAAAACAATAAGTGCACGCTATGAAAAACCCTATATCATGCATGCTTCAGTGGCACCTTCAGCGGCATTCGCGCTTGCAGAAGCCTCAAAAATCAAAATCTGGTGTCATAGCCAAGGGGTTTATATCTTAAGGAATAGTGCTGCCGAAGCGCTTGGAATGAAACCAGAAGATCTTGTCATTACACACGTACCGGGTCCAGGTTGTTACGGACATAACGGCGCGGATGACGTCGCCTTTGATGCCGCCCTGGTAGCACGTGCATTACCAGAAATACCCGTACTTCTGAAATGGACACGCGAAGACGAACACGCCTGGGAGCCTTATGGCTCAGCCATGGTTATGGAACTTCGGGGCAGTTTGAACAGACAAGGTGACGTCATCGAGTGGTCGCATGATACTTACAGTGACACCCATAGCATGCGACCCTTTCCCGGGCCAAATGGCCTTGGGCCTGGTCGACTTGTTGGTAGCCGCTATATGGATCCATCGGTTCCTCCGACGCCTCCGCAACCGACGGGCGGCTCACACAATGGTAAGTTTCGTAATCAAGATCCACTCTACACTTTTCCGAACCGAAGGATTGTTAAGCACCTCGTAAAAGACTTGCCACTCCGTTGTTCATCACTACGCGCACTCGGAGGCTACGCAAATATCTTCGCTCTCGAGTCATTTATGGATGAACTTTCGTTAGAAGCAAACATGGATGCGGTTGATTTCCGCCTAATGCACCTCTCAGATATCCGGGCTAAAAACGTAATTGAAGCTGCAGCAGAGGCTTTCGGATGGCCTGGAAATAATTCCAAGGGTGTCGGATGCGGCCTCGCATTTGGGCAATACAAGAACATCAAGACTTATGCTGCCGTCGCCATCGAAGTAGAGGTTACCGATAACGCCGAAATTAAACTCCGGCGTGCCGTCATCGCCGCAGACGCTGGCCACGTGATTGATCCTGCGGGGCTCATCGTACAACTCGAGGGTGGTGTCATTCAGGCAGCAAGTTGGACACTCTACGAGCAGGTGTTGTACGACCGTGGGGGCATCACCAGTCGCGATTGGGATAGCTACCCAATTCTACGTTTTGGAAACGTACCGTCGATCAACACAATCCTTATGGAACGCCCCGGCGAACCTTTTTTGGGGGCCGGAGAAGCAACCACAGGACCAACAGCTGCGGCAATTGCCAACGCCGTTTACCGCGCTACAGGGCTCAGACTTAGGCGACTTCCATTGACGCCAGAAGCCGTGAAGTTAGC
>JYMV01037476.1_pt1 | contig 18183 bp, 19 predicted proteins | sample 338911 | NCBI WGS metagenome assembly JYMV01 (sample SAMN03354496, study PRJNA234377) | hydrothermal vent metagenome | biome: Deep sea; feature: Hydrothermal plumes at the Eastern Lau Spreading Center, Western Pacific Ocean; material: Seawater | place: Tonga | collected 2009 | depth 2000 m m
GTTGAATAATTACACGATAAAGACGAAATTATAAAATAACCGTAGGGGTCAATCTCTATGTTATTAGCTTGCACATACCCTTGAGTATGATTAAGTGGACTTTCCAAAATAACGTCACCATCCCCAGTTGTAATTGACCAATCTGTTAAATCGATTAGAGAATCACTATTTCTGCCTTGAGAATTGAACAACTAAGCCCAACCCAAGTCAGTATGAGAATATATTTTATGATTTTATCTAAATTCTTCATATTTATTAATTTCGTTTTGCATACGAATCCTGAAGGAATTTAATGTGAAATAGGGTACAATCTTGTGACGGAACCAACAATTTTAATAGGGTAAAAATCGCTGATAAAGGGGATTAAGCTGATTTACGCAGCAATTTATAGATGGGTTTTCCTTTTTTTCTGATAACTTCATCCGTAATAATGCAGGTGTCAATATTATCTAAAGATGGGACTTCATACATGATATCCAACATGGTATTTTCTAAAATTGAACGCAGAGCTCTTGCACCGGTTTTTCGGGCTTTAGCTTCATTTACGACTTCAGTTAATGCTTGAGGTGTAAATTCTAAATGTACATCTTCCAATTCAAATAATTTTTGGTATTGTTTTACCAGTGCATTTTTCGGATCAGATAAAATGGAGAGAAGTGCTTCGTCTGATAGTTCTTCCAGTGGAGAAATAACCGGAAGCCTGCCAATTAATTCTGGAATAAATCCATATTTAAGTAAATCTTCTGGTTGGGTCATTGAAAATAGGTGACTGTCTTTAACTTTTGTTTTAATCTCTCTTATAAAACCAATTCCCCCACCAGAAACACGCTTTTCAATTATTTCTTCCAATCCCTGAAATGCACCACCACAAATAAATAGAATATTTGAAGTATCAATGGTAACTAAGGGCTGCTCAGGATGTTTTCGACCACCCTTCGGAGGAATATTTGCTTTTGTTCCTTCCAATATTTTTAATAGTGCCTGCTGGACACCTTCTCCTGATACATCCCGGGTGATAGAAGGATTGCCTGACTTTCTGGAAATTTTATCAATTTCGTCAATGTAAATAATACCCATTTCTGCTTGATCTACATCAAAATCCGCGGCCTGGAACAGTCGGACTAAAATGTTTTCTACGTCTTCTCCCACATACCCTGCTTCTGTCAAAACAGTGGCATCAGCCACTGCAAAGGGAACATTTAGTAATTTTGCCAAAGTCTTGGCGATTAATGTTTTTCCTGTACCTGTAGGACCAACAAGGAGAATATTGCTTTTTTCAATTTCTACATCCGAGCTATCATGTTGAGAATTAATACGTTTATAATGATTATAAACAGCAACTGCAACGGTCTGTTTTGCTAAATCCTGTCCAATAATATACTGATCCAGCATATTTTTTATGTCTTTGGGAGTCTGAAGATTGAAGGTTAGTCCATATAAATTTTTACGAAGGTTTTCCTTAACAATGTCATTTGCTTTGGTAACACAAACATCGCAGATAAATACGCCATCACCTTCTACTAAAAAATCTACATCTCCTTCAGAAGAACCGCAAAAGGAGCAGTCCAATATCCGTTCAGTTAATGTTTTATTTCTCATTAGCGTGTTTTAACAATTTGGTCAATTAATCCATATTCCAATGCAACTTCTGCGGACATGAAATTATCCCTGTTTGTATCCTTCTCGATAGTTTTAACAGATTTGCCCGAATTAGCACTTAATATTTTATTAAGTTTATCCCGAAGATAGAGAATTTCCTTGGTATGAATTTCAATATCTGACGCCTGCCCCTGGAATCCACCTAATGGCTGGTGAATCATTACTCTGGAATTTTCCAATGCCGATCTTTTCCCTTTTGTCCCGGCACTGAGTAGAACTGCAGCCATGCTGGCTGCCTGTCCCATGCAAATTGTGCAAATATCAGGTTTAATGTAATTCATAGTATCTAAAATTCCGAAGCCGGATGTAATCACTCCACCTGGGCTATTTATATACATAAATATTTCCTTTTCCGGATCATCTGCTTCAAGGAAGAGAAGCTGAGCAATAATCAAACTCGAAATATGATCATCAATCTGATATCCCAGAAAAATGATTCTTTCCTTCAATAATCGTGAATAAATATCATACGCGCGCTCCCCTTGGGGAGATTGTTCTACCACCATTGGTACTAACATACTATATGTGTTCTCCATTTTATTAAGCTGCTTGTTTTTTACGTAATTCATTAGTGGATTCCTCCACTACTTTTACTTTCGCAAATTCAGAAAGTCTTGCAAAAAGTTTATCAATTAACATTTTACTAAACAGTTGCTGTTTATTTTTAGATTGTTTATAAAAAGACTTGATTTGAGTTTCATTTTTCTGATTTTTTGAAATGGTATCTTGAATTTTACCATCTAATTCTTCATCAGAAATATCCAATGCTTCATTTTCAATAATTTGATCTTTTATAAGATACCACTTAATATTCCATTCGGAGTGAGACTGGTAATTTTCTTTCATCTGTTTTTCGTCAAATGGCTGATTTCTTTTTTCTAAATCATCCTTTATTTGTTCCAAATATAATGACACCATTGACTCCGGGGCTTCCACTTTTGTATTCTGAACAAAATAGTCGATAATTTCTTTGCGAACCAATTCCTTATGATCATTATCCAATGAGGCTTGGAGTTCATCTTTAATAACATTTTTCAGTTCGGTCAAAGTATTGGTATTTTCATTAATTGTTTTGGCTAATTCGTCATCAATGTCCGGCAATATTTGTTCCTCTACCCGATTTATTTTCACATGATATTTTACTGTATTCTCTTTATTTTGGATGGAAACGGTTACCTCATCCCCTTCTTTAGCGCTAATGAATACTTTTTCTGCATCATCTTTAAATAGTCCAAAACCCAACCGAATATATTGATTTTCCATTTTACTTCCAACAATTGGTAAACCACTATCATCTAATACATTGAAATCTCCTCGAATAAAATGGCCTGTTTCTGCTCCGGATTCAATAGTTTTTATTGAGGCATGCTGTTCTTGATATTGGGTGAGTGCCTGTTCAATATCTTCACTCCCCGCCATATACCTAACTGCTTTTATTTTAAATTTCTTTTGATATTTTGGTAACATTATTTCAGGATTAACTTCAAACCGTGCAGAAAAAGACAGGGCTAATCCTTCTCTAAATTCTAAATTATCAATGGATGCTTGATTGATGGGAGCTATTTCTAATTTATCTAATGCTTTTCGATAATAAGTATTAATTGAATCTTCTGCGAAGTGAGCTTCAATTGACGGTCCTAAATTTTTCTTTACAATTTGCTCTGGTACTTTGCCTTTTCTGAACCCTTTCATGCTGAAGGAAGACCTAGCTCGGGAAAACTCCTTTTCATATTCATCCTGAATCAATTCCCAGGCTATGGTAATATCCAACTGACGGGTATAACTATTAATTTCTTTTAAATTGGTTTCCATTTAATATTATTTGATAATGTTAGTTTTTTTGAGAGCATAAATTTACGACTGATTTGAGGTACAATCAACCTACCGGCTTAAATTGGTTTACCTGTTTCAGATGCCAATGGTTTAGTAACATTTTCTGAGGATTCGATTGCATTTTTTATTTTTAGTAGCTCTTCTATCACAACACCTTTAAGTATTGGCTTGAAAGACAAATCCTGCACTTTCCCTCCATAAGTGCCGGTTACTGTATAGCTCAACGTACATTTATTTCCATCAGGTTCAATTTGAAATTTAACTTTGTGGGGAAAACCTTTCTTCTTATCATCAACACAATATTCCCATAAGCAAAGTTTGTTTGGCGGAATACAATCGGTGATTTCTGCAACCATGTCATATTTCCCAAAACCAAAATTATGGTCTATTTTAAATTTTTTCAATTTCCCGATTGAATATTGAGCTGGGAGTTCCAATTTTGTATGAAACCTGTTGAAATTCAAGCTGAGGGAAAAATCTATAAGGAAAGCCCAAATTTTATTTATATCAGCATTAATGGTAATTTTTTCTGCTATTGTAAGCACTTTTTTGTAGATGTTTCTCTGAAAATATAGATAATTGGAAATAAAATTTACTGTAAATTTTAGTATGGCACAGAATAATTTATTTAATAGAAAAAATAAAACTCAGTTAATTCAGGAGCAAGGGCAGGAAACCTTTAAAAGAAAAACCTGTTCTTTTTACCGCTACGTGAAAATTGTTGACACCCAATCAATGAGAAATATTCTCTATAAAGAATGGCTGGATTTTAATATTCTTGGAAGAGTTTATCTCGCAAAAGAAGGAATCAATGCCCAGATTTCGGTACCAGAACCAAATTGGGATAATTTTATTGAAACGTTGGATAGTCATCCTGAATTTTCCAAAATGCATATTAAAAATTCGGTAATGGAAGCTGACCAATCATTTTTAAAATTAATTGTGCGGGTAAAAAATAAAATTGTTGCTGATGGAATCGATGATGAAACATTTGATTCCTCCCAAGTAGGTACTCATTTAAATGCTGAAGAATTTAATACTGCTATGGGTGATCCCAAGGCAGTTGTGGTTGATATGCGAAACTATTATGAAAGTGAAGTGGGGCATTTTGAAAATGCAATTTGTCCGGATGTTGACACCTTTAAGGATGCATTACCAAATGTGAAAGAACAGCTCACCGGAAAAGAAGACCATAAAATATTACTGTACTGTACCGGTGGTATTCGTTGTGAAAAAGCCAGTGCCTATTTGAAGCACCACGATTTTAAGGATGTGAGCCAATTAAACGGGGGGATTATTGAATATTCCCACCAGATGAAAAATAAGAAAATTGAATCAAAATTTATTGGGAAGAATTTTGTATTTGATTACCGAATGAGTGAAGCAATTACTAAGGATATCATCAGTAATTGCCATCAATGTGATGAACCCTCAAGCAGACATACAAACTGTGAGAATCAAGCCTGTCATATTTTATTCATCCAATGTGAAAAATGTTCAGAAGAATTTGAAAATTGCTGCTCAGCAGAATGCGCTAAAATTGCCGAATTGCCCATTGAGGAACAGAGAAAACTAAGGAAGGACCCATCAAAAGCAGCACCTCTTAAACGATTTCAGAAAGGGGTTAAACCCAAGTTGAAGGAGTTAATTCAGGCAAGGGAGAAAACTAAGCATCATGTTTAAGAAGCAGTTTTAATCCTTTTAAATAACTGTCCTTCCCCATCCCGGAAACCTGATCGACACATACCGGAGATATGACAGAAATCTGTCTAAATTCCTCACGATTTTGAATATCACTGAGATGCACTTCAATGGCGGGAATCTCCACGGCTGAAATAGCATCCCGAATTGCATAGGAATAATGGGTAAATGCAGCAGGATTTATCAATATCCCCGCCGCCCAATGCCGTTCATCATGAATGGTATCAATAATCTCCCCCTCATGATTTGATTGAAAAAATTTGAAAGAATGGTTCGAACCCTGTTGGCTGGTTTCCAACCACATCATCAGCTCCTCCAATGTTTCAGGACCATAAATTTCTGGTTCACGTGTTCCCAACAGATTCAGGTTTGGTCCATTGATTACTAAAATGTTCATAATCTCTCCATTGCATTAATAATTGATCTTTTTGCAACATCATCCACAATAACCGCTTTCCCAAGTTCTTCCAAAAGGACAAAATGAATTTTCCTACCCCGCACTTTTTTATCCCTTTGCATGATTTGAAGAATATCGTTGGGATCAAATTTAGGAAGGACAGGGAGTGGTAGTTTTCCAATTATTTCCTCTAACAACTCAAAATCTTCATTCTTCATTCTTCCATCTTCAATCGAAAGCTTTCCCGCTGCCAGCATTCCATAGGCAATGGCTTCACCGTGCCGAAGCGTATCAAATCCAAAATTGGTTTCCAGGGCATGACCAATGGTATGGCCAAAATTGAGAATACGGCGTTTGCCGCCTTCCCGTTCATCTTCTGCTACCACATCTGCTTTCAGTTTAGCACAGCGGCCAATTACTTTCGTTAGTAATTCGGGATTTGCCAATTTTAGGAGGTCTTCAAGGTTGCTGGAAATTAAATCAAAAATATCCCTATCCAAAATAGCGCCATATTTTATAACCTCACCCATGGCTGAAGAAATCTCTCGCTCTGGTAATGACTCTAACAACTTGGGGTCTATCACAACCGCCTTTGGCTGCCAAATGACACCCACCAAGTTTTTTCCAGCCGGCAGGTTCACTCCGGTTTTTCCGCCGATAGATGAATCTACCATAGCTAATAATGTAGTGGGAATTTGAATATAGTCCACTCCCCGCATAAAAGTGGCGGCAATGAAGCCGGCGGCATCTCCCACCACACCACCACCCAATGCCAAAAATGTAGAAGAGCGGTCACAGCCCATCTCCATTAACTGTGAAAATATCCCTTCAAGGGCTGAAAGAGATTTGGCTTTTTCGCCATCTGGTAAAACTACCAATTCAACTTGGAATCCTGCAGATTTTAAACTTTCGCGAAGGTTATTACCATATAAACTGATTATTTCATTTTGAGAGAATATCACCCATTTCTGATTCTGATTCATGGGCTTTAATAATTCGGGCAGTTTTGCCAGAAGGCCATTTTCTATCCAAATGGGGTAGGACCGATTTTGAAGAGGAACGCTAATGCTCTGCACTAGAAACTTCCAATATCTTTAATATCTCATCCAATACCTGTGGTGGTTCTAGATCATCGGTTGAAATAACATGATGGGCACTGTCCAGATACAATTGATGCCGCTCATCCCAGATTTTCTGTAGTCTTTCTTCCAAATTATCAGAATCTGTGAGTAGCGGGCGTTTACTTGTATTATGGATTCGACTTGCTAAAGTTTGGGGAGATGCATCCAACAGAAAGGTTATACCATTTTTCTGCAATACATTCCTATTTTCAGCGCTGAGGACGACCCCGCCACCAGTTGAAAACAACTGTCCGTGCTGCTTGGCTTTCTCCACAAAAAAAGCCGTTTCCATTTCTCGAAATTTTTCTTCGCCAAATTCCTGAAATAAATCGGCTACCTTCATTTCCGTCACTTCTTCAATGGCATCGTCCGTATCAATAAATTCCAAGTCAAGAGCCACCGCCAGTTTTCGCCCAACAGTGGACTTCCAACTGCCCATCATGCCGATTAAGAATAGGTTTTGGGTACTTGGCGTTGGGTACTGGATTTTTGCAGTTATCTTTTCATCTGTGTCCATCTGTGATTAATTTTTCGTGTTCATTTGTGCTAATTCGTGGTTAATTTCCCTAATACTTCCCTGAAACCTTCATATGCGCTTTCAACTGCTCCATTGTATCACCTCCAAATTTTTCCAGCAGGGCATCAGCCAGAGTAAAACAGAGCATAGCTTCTGCTACAATGGAGGCTGCCGGTACAGAGCAGGAATCGGTGCGTTCCTTGTGAGCCAGTTTGTCTTCCTTTGTTTCAATATTCACTGAGCGCAGGGGTTTGATGAGAGTGGGTATTGGTTTCATCACCGCCCGGATGACAATGGGCTGGGCATTGCTCATACCCCCTTCAATACCACCGGCATTATTCGAATGGCGGATGTATTTCTCGCCATCCCAACCGATCTCATCATGGACTTCACTACCAAGTTTTTCAGCTTCTTCAAATCCCATACCAATTTCAATGCCTTTGAAGGCATTTACCGACATTATGGACTCCGCAATTCGGGCATGAAGTTTCTTATCCCATTGGGTGTGGGAGCCTAAACCGTATGGTAAACCAGTAGCAATAATTTCAAAAATACCTCCCACTGAATCACCCTCCGCCTTGGCTTTATCAATAGCCGCAATCATTTCAGTTTCTGCATTTTTGTCTAAACACCTAACAACAGATTTATCTGCTAATTCATTTAGGGCTTCCGGCGATATTCCTTCTGGCATTGGAGTTTCATCTTTCACATTGTAAATTTGGGTCACCCGGCTGCCCACTTCAATGCCCACCTCGCGTAACAGTTTTCTGCAAATGGATGCTAAGGCCACCCGCATGGCAGTTTCACGGGCAGAAGATCTTTCCAGCACATTACGGATATCATCAAAATCAAATTTCTGAACACCTGCTAAGTCTGCATGTCCCGGTCTGGGGAGGGTGACTTTTTTTATTTCTTCATCCACCGGTTCAGAGGACATTTTCTTGATCCAATTTACCCAGTCTTTATTGGGGAGAATCAGCCCAATGGGTGAGCCCAGGGTAGCACCATGGCGGACGCCAGTATAAATTTCTGCCCGGTCTTTTTCAATTTTCATGCGGCCACCCCTGCCATGTCCCTGCTGACGGCGGAAAAGCTGTTTGGCAATATAATTTTCTGTAATTTCCAGTCCTGCTGGAATGTTGTCTAATATTCCCAATAGCCCTTTGCCATGGGATTCACCGGCTGTGAGGTATTTTATTCTTGTTAGCATAATTTGTTCTTTAAATAAGTATTTAGTTGGGTGAAATTTACCTTCTTTGAAATATCTTCCCCAAACCACAAATCCATTGAAGTCAAGGCTTGATAAATAAACATATCCAAACCATTCATGGTTTTTGCTCCAATTTTTTTACCCAATTTTAAAAAAGCCGTTTCAAAAGGAGTATAAATAACGTCAATTAAAGTCTGGTTTTTATGAAGCAAGCCTAAATCAATAGGACATTGTTCACTTTGCATACCAATCGGTGTGGTATTAATTATGATTGAATCATTTCTTATCTTTTGTACCGAATCATCTAATGAATAGGAAAAAACAAAATCGTCTTGTAATTCTTCGGCTTTCTGAAGTGTCCGGTTTAATAGTACAATTTTTTTTACACCAGATTGCTTTAATGAAAATATAATCGATTTTGATGTTCCTCCTGCACCTAAAACAATTACCTCTTTACCACTAACTTTAATTCCATTTTTTTTTAAAGCACTAGTGAAGCCGAACCAATCTGTATTATTACCAAATAGTTTGTCGCCATTTTTATGTATAACATTCACTGCACCAATAGTTTTTGCTCTCGGATTTATCTCATCAAGATATTCTATTACATTTTCTTTATGTGGAATGGTGACATTCACACCATTAAGCTCACCAGTTCTGAGGTCATCCATTATTTGGGACAATTCACTATGAAAAACTTTTTTCTTCTTATATAATGCGTTAATGGAAAGCAACTTATACACATAGTTATGGAGATCTGGACTTAAACTATGCTCAATTGGATTGCCTATGACTGCAAATTGTTTCATCCCATAACCTGTGTCAATACTTTATGGAATTCTGGAAATGAAATATTAATGCAATCCTCATCGTCTAACGTATTCCTAGCATCGGTAAGCAGCCCGGCAACTGTGAAAGACATGGCTATGCGGTGATCACGGTAGGTTTTTATATTTGTATTATACAATGTATTACATTGATTGATAATAAACCCATCTTTCTTTTCAATTACTTCCCCACCCATTGCCAATAAATTTTCGCAGACGGCTCTAATTCTGTCGCATTCTTTCACACGAAGCTCTTCAGCTCCGGAAACTGTTGTAGGACCATCAGCCTGAGTTGCCAGTACTGCGATTATTGGCAGTTCATCAATAACAGATGGAACCAATTCTGAAGTAATATCAATTCCATTTAAGGGTTCCCAGAAAACATGTACGTCTCCTACAGATTCTCCACATTCCTTTCGCATATTCTGCCATTCAACGCCACCACCCATTTTCTTAAGCACTTGGAAAAAGCCTATCCTGGTGGGATTTGCCAATACATTTTTAATGGTTATGGAAGAATTCGGAATTAATGCTGCTGCCGCTGCAAAAAATGCCGCTGAGGAAGGGTCCCCTGGAACATTTATTTCAAATGGCTGTAAAGGTCTAGATAATGGATTTATGGAAATAGTCCCATTTGATGAAACAGGCGCTCCTAATTCCTTCGATATTATCTCAGAATGATCCCGTGTTTTCACATTTTCATCAATGACCGTTTGTCCAATAGCCCCAAGCCCGGCCAACATAATACAGGATTTAACCTGAGCAGATGCAACAGAAGGAACAAATGATATTCCATTTAGTTCTTTAGGCTTAATTGTGAAGGGGATGTGTCCATTAATTGACTCAATTACCACTCCCATCTCAGTAAGGGGATCAATAATACGACTCATGGGTCGTTTGGCAAGTGAATCATCACCAGTAAATTCTGCTGTAATCCGTTTGCCTGCTAATAATCCTGCTAATAAGCGGATGGTAGTGCCAGAATTACCACAATTGAGGGGTTTATCTGGGTTAGAAAATACTCCACCTTTTATTCGAACTGTATTTCCTGACTTTACACTTTGGATATCACATTCCGCTAGGCATTTTCGTGTTGATTCTACATCTTCCCCTGTGGATATATTGTGTATAACACACTCTCCATCCGTCAGGGAGGCGAACATAAGCGCCCTATGGGAAATGGATTTGTCACCGGGTAGGCTTATTTCACCTTTAATCCTCATTATCTTTAATTTGTTTGTGCAACTTACCAATTGTTTCAACCAATCTGTCTATCATTTCATTGGTATAAGGATTATATTTTTGCAGGTCCCGAAATAAGTCCCAACTATCATTACAGGTTTGTTCTATTACTCCTAATAAATCATTAAACCCCAAGGTGTTAATCTTCGTTGATACCACCCCCGCTTCATTCAGGACGCGGCCAATGAAATGGGTGACCCCTTGGCTGGATGCCGCCATTCTATCATGTTCCTCTGGTGAAATTTCAACCGTCCGGATGGAATTGTCTTCAAAAAATGCCTTGACTTCCTTAATTCGTTTATAATTATCTCTAACGGGAAACAAGGTAGTTTTCAACTCTCTAAATGGAGAGTACGAATCTGGACCAAAGTGAGGATGTGAGGCAATAATACCCACATGTTCCGGTAAATATTTTTCCATAATTTCAACAGGATAGACCTTCACAGAACATACATCAATAATAGTTGTGTTATATAACTTATATTGGGATATTTCTTGAATAACAGCTTCGAATACCCTTATGGGAACTGCAACAAATACCAAAACCGATTCCAAAACTTCTTCCAGGCCGCAAATTAAATCCTCAGCTTTAATTTCAGGATCATAAACTTTCACCTCATATTGTTTTTTTAATAAATCCGCCAATACTTGACCAAAACGACCATATCCGATAATACCTACTGTTTTCATTTATCGTTATCCATTTTTTCAACTCCTAAAAATAAAGTTATATTATTTTTTAAATCATGAATTCCTTCCTGAACAATATTTAAATCATATAGCTCTGCACAATAATCGCTACCTACAACACCAGCTGTAGCTGGTAATTTTCCCTCACTCAGTCGCCGGGCAGCCTCTGCTGTATCGTCTGCTTCAATCAGGGGACGAGTCCAGAAATGTTCAGCCAGATAATCTTTACATTGCCTTAGAGCCTGTTGATGAGAATGTATTTCCGTTATATCTCCCACATGAATACCTGGCAATGCCAATAAATTTTGGTTTACAAGAATATGAAACATTTCCAGTATTTTACAGCGATGTTGAGCCAAAGCCTCTACAGACTCTATCACCACTCCACCCTGGGCATTTTCCATGGCAAAGATGCCAAATTGAACACTTTCCGACTCAATGCACTCTAAAACTGCCATGGATGAAATTAGATATACTATTTCATAATCTTCAAATCCATGATTTTTTGCAAATGTTTTGGCTGCCTCTTCACTAAAACTGCCTTTACCGCCTTGGATTCCTATTTTCACTCAATTCCTCTGGTTAATTGATGTATGTAATTTCTAATTGCTGCAATCGGTTCATTGGAGTTTTTCAATTGCTCAATGATAGCCGATCCTACAACAGCGCCATGAGCCATTCTATTTATTTCAATGACATCAACCCTTTCTTTAATTCCAAAACCTACCACAAAAGGACATTTACTATATTCTTCCACCCGTTTTAAATATTTTTTTAATTCACTCTCCTGAGCACCCTCTCCTCCTGTAATCCCCAATATAGCTACACAATAAATCAATGTTCCTGCCATGCTCGAAATTTCTCGAATTCTTTCATCGGCAGTATTAGGGGCTACCAAAAGGATAATACAAATTCCTGCCTTTTTTGCCATTTTTACTATTTCTTTTGCTTCTTCTGGCGGGAGGTCGGGAATAATCAATCCATCCACACCTGCATTTTTGCAGTCTTTAATAAATTTATCAGTCCCATATTTTATTATAGGATTGATATAACCCATGAGTGCTAGAGGAATTTCGGATTGTTTCCGGATTTCGGTCGTCACTTCTAATATCCATTGTATATTTACACCATTATCGATGGCTATTTGACTAGCTTCCTGAATTATGGGACCATCAGCTAATGGATCAGAAAAGGGCATTCCCAATTCAACCATAGCCGCCCCCGATTCCTCTGCTGCAAATACCATTTCTACTGTTCTATCCTTCGATGGATACCCTGCAGTAATAAAAGGGATAACCTTCTCAGTTCTATCTTGAAATAATTTCTGAATTCTATTCATCGTATTAGCTTTACCACAGAGGTACGAAGGTCTTATTAAATTATTCCCCTTTTCAAAAATCTCCGTGTCCTTTGTGGTCTCAGTGTTGACTTCAAATTCTCTTTCCCAAATAATCTGCAACTGTATGCACATCTTTATCCCCTCTACCGGAGAGGCAAATAACTATATTTTCACCTTTTTTAATATTATTATCCCTTTGCTTTAGAAATGCTAATGCATGGGATGATTCCAGCGCCGGAAGTATCCCCTCTTTTTCTGAGAGCCACTGAAATGACTGTATTGCTTCCTCATCCGTAGCAGATACATATTCTACCCGGCCGGTGGATTTCAAATAACTGTGCTCGGGTCCAACTCCGGGGTAATCCAATCCAGCAGAGACTGAATGGGGCAATTTTATCTGTCCATCTTCAGTCTGCAGTAAATAACTGGCAGACCCATGGAGAACTCCAAATTCACCCTTGGCCATGGTAGCTGCATGCTCCTCAGTTTCAACACCTAACCCGGCTGCTTCAACACCCACAAGCCGCACATCCTCTTCTAGAAATGGATAAAACATGCCAATAGCGTTTGAACCGCCACCTACGCAAGCCACAAGGGTATCGGGGAGCTGGGAGCGGGGAGCTGGGAGCGGGGCAAATTGTTCTTTAGTTTCTCTGCCAATTATAGATTGAAAATCCCGCACCATCATAGGGTAAGGGTGGGGACCCACCACAGAGCCAATTAAGTAATAGGTGTTTTCCACATTGGTGACCCAATCCCGGATGGCTTCATTTGTAGCATCTTTCAATGTTTTACTACCGGAAGATACGGGACGAACCTCTGCCCCTAACAAATTCATCTTGAAAACATTAAGCTTCTGACGACGGATATCTTCTTCGCCCATATAGACAATGCACTCCAATCCGAATTGAGCCGCAACCGTAGCAGTGGCAACTCCATGCATTCCAGCGCCGGTTTCTGCAATAATTCGTGTCTTTCCCATTCGCCTTGCCAATAGAATCTGTCCCAGTGCATTATTGATTTTATGAGCGCCAGTATGGTTTAAATCTTCCCGTTTAAGATATACATTAAATCCCAGTTCTTCAGAAATTCGTTTGGCAAAATAAAGGGGGGTTGGACGACCTGAATAATGTTTTAATAGAGAGGATAGTTCATCCTGAAATAGCGGATCATCTTTGACTTCAGAGTAAAGCTGCTCCAGCTCGTTTATGGCTGGAATTAAAGTCTCCGGAACAAACTTTCCGCCGAACTTTTCAAAATGCCCACGATTATCTGGTTGATTATAAGGCACCTGTTATTCCCACGAAATAATTAACATTAGAATAATTTACCATGTCCTTTAGTATTTTCCAATTTAGAAAAAATGTTTTTAACCTTCCACCCATCCTTAATCCCCGGAATAGATTCTACTCCACTATTTATATCCACAGCTGAGGGATTAACCGCTTTAATACCATCTAAAATATTGCCTGCATTCAATCCTCCCGATAAAATAATTGGAGCATTTGTTTTCAGGTCAGCAATTAAATCCCAGTTAAAGTTTTCACCTGTACCACCAGGCCTCCCTTTTTGGTAGGTGTCAAATAAAAAGGCTGCCACTTGATAATCTTTCAAAACATTGGAATCAAAATCATCACCTACCCGAAATACCTTAATTACTGGTTTTATCATTTGATCACAATAATCAGGAGACTCATGCCCATGCAACTGAATAAAATCCAGATTGAGATCCCTTACAATACTATGGATATTTTCAATTTTTTCATTTACAAACACACCCACTTTTTTGACATTTTTCGGGATATCCAAAATCCAATTCTTTACTTTTCCAGGATCAACATAACGTGGACTGCCCTGAAAGAAAATTAGCCCAATTGCAGATGCCCCATAATTTACAGCTATTTTGGCATCCTTAAGGGATGTAATACCGCATATTTTCACCGGAATATTCATTTATCCAATACTTTGTTTATATCTTTAATTGTACTATCTGTAATCTTATCCACTATGCTTAATGTGCCTAAATTTTCCTTTAATTGCTCTAATTTTGTAGCGCCTAAAATAACTGTACTCACGTTGGGATTTATTAAACAATACCCCAAGGATAATTGGGTTAAAGAAATATTTAATTTTTCAGCAACCGGTTCTAAAGCTTTTACTTTTTCAATTTTCTGATTGGTTTCATCCGACTCAAACTGCTCCTTCAGCCATTCATAGCCCTTCACATAAACTCGTGAATTAGAAGGGAAACCATGGTTGTACTTTCCGGTGAGCAGCCCCGAAGCCAGGGGTGACCAGATGGTAGTTCCCAGTCCATATTTTTTATACAGGGGCAGGTAGTCTTTCTCTATTTTCCCACGATTAAACAAATTATATTCGGGCTGCTCCATAGTTGGGGGTGTAAGATTAAATTTTTCTGCAATTTCATAAGCTTCAGTAATTTGTTCGGCTTCCCATTCAGAGGTACCCCAATAAAGGACTTTTCCCTGCTGAATGAGTACATCCATTGCCCGCACCGTTTCTTCGATGGGAGTTTCAGGGTCGGGGCGATGGCAGAAAAATAGGTCAATATATTCCACCTGCAAGCGCTTCAGGGCAGCGTGGCAGCCATCTGTAATATGTTTTCGACTTAATCCAATTTGGGTTGGTTTCTCCCCACCCCAAAATACTTTGCTGGAGAGAATATAAGTATCTCTGCTCCATCCAGTCTTTTTGAGGATTTTCCCCATAATTATTTCGGAATTTCCATTGGCATAAATCTCAGCATTATCGAAGAAATTTATACCATTATCATAGGCATACTCCATCAATTCTGTTGCGGCTTTTTCATTTAATTGATTACTAAATGTAACCCAGGATCCAAAAGAAAAAACACTGACTTTCAAGCCCGATTTCCCCAGGCGGCGATATTCCATTTCAAAATTCATTTAGTCAATCCAATAGGTTAATTTTATTGCAATATTATTGTTTGATTGTGATTTTAAGAGGTCTACAGTATTCCTGATAACATCAAGATTCCTCTCAGATGTACTTTCCTCTACATTTCTTGTCCATACAAAATAAAAGGTGGATCCAGGTTGATACTCCCAGCGAAATACTGAATTAATTATCAATGAGCTATAATTATATTATTCATTTTCCATTGAGAAAAGCGAATCCCCATTTCCACCACCCCGGAATTAGGAATATAATAGATAGAAAAACACTGTGAATTTGTATATGGATATTGTTCACCAAGAAGCTTTCATTAACAAAACGGGTAGGGAAGTTTAATTTGACTTTTGGTAGAGAAATAAGTATTAATACTTATTTAATTGAATTAATGATCTCGGCTAAAGAGAGATTTTTATCGAGATAATATGTACAAAGAAATTATCCTAAAATAATATTCACCAACAGTATAATATCGAGGACATTAATAACACTATCCTGATTCAAATCCCCAGCGGGATTTTCTTCTTCAAGACCAAGAACAATATTGACTAAAACTACTACATCCAATATATTAACCTCTCCATCTGAATTAATATCACCATCGGGTAAGCAGGGATATCCGTCACCCCCACATACGCCGCATTCATCTACTACAGTAGAACCACCGGGGATACCAGTACAGTCTTCTAAAGGTGTTGAAAAAGTGTCTATATCAAAACATCCATTAAACGGATCAAGATCAGCATCGCAGGCATTTAGAGTAACAGAGCCACCCGTAAATGGATTTATACCAGATACGACAAAGTCAGATATAGTAACAGCCACTTCAGCGCCTGAACCAGTATACTGTGAATTCAGCACAAGCACAGCTAATAGGTTACCTTCATTACCTCCATCACCTGGATAACCAGCAGGTATATATCCTGTACCATTTATATCAAAACCCATAACCATACCACTACTGCCAGGAGAACTTATTAGAGATTGAAGACCACTGCTATATCCTTCACTTTCACAATATGCAGTTGCGACGGTCTCATCCATGCCCACTTCCATAGCTTGTGAAATGCAAATCTCAAACTGAATATTGGTACCATCAAATGGAGCTATTATATCCACAATGTCTGGATCCATACTAAAGTTGAACTGATAGCCATTTATAGGAAAAAAGTTCACCATCTTTACCATTATGACTGCATCCACATTCCCATCACCAGTGAGATCACCAAATGGTGAGGCTGCTTCTGCAACATCAATATTTGCTAGACTGACATCTAAATCTAAGAAAGCCTGAAGCTTGTTCCTTCATTGCCACTGCCTTCAACAACTGTTACAGTGTAGCAATATTCAGTATCGTAACCAAAGCCCCAACCTGCTTCATCACCAAATGTACCATCATCCAAATAGTATGGGGTAGCTGCAGGAATATTACCAACGAACTCACCATCTCTGGATATATTATAAGATTCTGCAAAAGCATTAGGCTCCCATTGTAGAAATACTTCATTTAGTCCGCCTTCAGCAGTTAAGCATAAAGATAAAGGATCTTGTTGGGCACAGTCTAAATAATTGTAAAGAAATGAATATGCATCGGTTTGTATTTGGTAAAAATATTCATTGGGTCCGCCAAACCAGTTTCCGTTAACCGTACCCCAGTATTCATGCAGCAAGCCAGACTCGGCATGTAATTCATGTTCAATTCCTAATTCATCAAGCCGGTCATGGATGAGATTGGATCCATAAACAATTGGTAAGGCAATATCCAGTGTAAATGGAAATCCTGAGTTAAAAGGTACAATGGGATCTGCAGTACCATGAAACATGATAGCCGGAACAGTATCAGTAGAATCAATCCAATCCAAATCACCAATAGCATTAGGCTTTGGATCATGAACATAGTCATTTCCCTCACATATAGGACAGCCAAGATCAGGGTCACCTCCACCTCCATAAGACGATTCAGGCCGATCACTATCCCCCAAATAGCTCAAATGAAGAGCAACTATTGCACCAGCACTGGTGCCCCACATGAAAATTTGATCGGGATTAATACGAAATTCTTCTGGGAATTCCCGTAAATAACGGATTGCAGCTCCGCCATCCTGCACGCCCCTGTATACAGCTCTTTCTCCGCTATATGTGCTTAGGATATTGAGGCCCAATCTATAATTAATACTAATAGCCACATATCCCCGTTTAGCGGCAGAAATGGAAAGATCTACTACATCATTTAACTCATTGTGTCCTGAGAAAAAAGAACCGGTATGTACAAAAATGATCACCGGCCTATTAGTGAGGGTATCCCCTTCAGGCTCGTAGACATCCATATCTAGATCAATATCTACAGTATTGGATTCAACCCAAAACCAGAAAGGAAGATCAGGCGCATTACCATAAACCACATTCTCCGTTTTTACCACACTTTCAAATACTTCATCTAAGTATCGATTATCCTGAGCAAACAATGTGGCTAGATACACAATTCCAATGATCAGTATATTTACTTTATTTTTCATATTTTTATTATCATCTACTATTAAATGAATCTAACATGAAATTTATGCTCATTTGTCAGTAATAATATAGCTTATTATTATTTCATTTTGTAACAAGGTTCAATAAGTAATTGCTTGTTTATGATTGATGGTTTTTAGATGAATAAATATCATGGTTGCCGATCAATAACAACTAATAACTATAAATCATTAACCAC
>JYMV01021404.1_pt1 | contig 18167 bp, 18 predicted proteins | sample 338911 | NCBI WGS metagenome assembly JYMV01 (sample SAMN03354496, study PRJNA234377) | hydrothermal vent metagenome | biome: Deep sea; feature: Hydrothermal plumes at the Eastern Lau Spreading Center, Western Pacific Ocean; material: Seawater | place: Tonga | collected 2009 | depth 2000 m m
CCTCCGGAATTTTCTGCTACATTGCCGCCAATAGTGCAGGCTTTTTGCGAAGAAGGGTCAGGAGCATAGTGGTAGCCGTGAGAGTGGACGTTCTCAGTAATATGTAAATTAATTACTCCGGGACCGACTGTAATTGTGCGGTTAACCCAATCTACTTCATGCACTTCCTTGAAACGCGCCATTTCAATAATCACACTTCCTTCCTGAGGAACTGCGCCTCCCGAAAGCCCGGTGCCGGCGCCTCGTGCGACAAAACTGATCTTGTGCTGATTGAGCAGTTTGATGACCGATGAAAGTTCCTGAACTGTTCCGGGAAACAAAACACCCATAGGTGGTGCAGTGTAAAGAGCCAGACCGTCGCAACGGTAAGTGTAAAGTGTTACTTGATCATCCTTGACCCACTCTTTTCCAAGAATCCGGACAAACTCTCCGCGGATATTTTTTTCAAATGACATGTTCCACGCTCCTCAAAATTAAAATAATTTTGTTAATATATTGTGATGAAAACGATCTTCATTAAAATGTTTTCGCAGGCCTCAATAAAGTTGTTTGGGACATATTGCTGGAATTAAGAATAACTTATTAAAAACACTCTATCAAGTGGTATAATTGTAAGACCAATTATTATTTTTGTCATAAAACAGAATCCACTTGACCATTGTCCTCAGAAAACAGAGGATTCATTGCAGGAATTGATGAGCTTTGCCGACGCCTCCCTACGAACTCGTCATGAAAATTAATTGTCTTTTTCCAAAACAATAAATCATCAGTTGGAATAATCAAATGCTCCTGAAAGCAGTCCGCTCACAACGTCGTTTTGAACAAGTTGCAGAACAAATATCTAAATTAATCCAAAAAGGAAAACTCAAACCGGGTATGCGTCTGCCGCCTGAAAGGGAACTTGCACTTCAGCTCGAAGTAAGTCGTCCGACGGTGCGTGAAGCAATGATTGCACTTGAAATTTCTGGTTTGGTTGAAGTCAGGGTTGGTTCTGGAATTTACGTTTTGGACACTTCAAGTCCAAATCTGAAAATGTGTAAAAATTCTGTTGACATTGGGCCTGGTCCACTTGAATTAATTGAGGCACGCAAAGAAATTGAGGGTGCCATTGCAGAGCTTGCCGCGCAGCGTATTGACACGGGCTGCCTGGAGCAACTGGAGCAGGCAATAGATAAAATGGTGCATGAAAACAAGATTGGTGCTGATGGGGACCGAGAATTTCATTTGCTGGTAGCCAAAGCTGCCGGAAACAGTGTTTTGGAAACAATAACTGTATTTCTCTGGGATCAGCAGCAGAATTCTCCGATGTGGACAAAATTGATTGAGCGGATGAAAGAGAAAAAGCTGCACACTACCATTCTGGATGACCACCAATGTTTACTGGACTCTCTTCGTCAAAAAGATTCCAAAGGGGCTAAAGCTATCATGAGGAATCACCTTAATCATGCTCGAGACATATATTTTGATTTAATGGGAGAAGAAGAAAACTGACTGTCTCGTCAGGCAAGTTTAATTGAGTATTTTGTTAAATTTAAAACATGGCTTTGCATTTTATAAAAGAAAAATGAGTATTTACGGATATACACGTTTAAACAACCACCGTCCAACTCCTGATAAATTGGACACACGAAACCAGGCCGGGATAATTCGAAAATGGTCTGAAGAAAAGGAACTGAAACTCAAAAAGATTTTCCGTGATATTGAATCAAACAGTGCCAGCCTGGAACTGCCAAATTTAAAAAAACTTATCACCCTGATTGTACAGGATAAAGTCACGGTACTCATTGTTGCTCGTTTGGATCGGTTAACGAGGTCAATTCGTCTTTACAAACAATTACTTAATTTATTTGAAAAACATAAAATACGTTTTGTTTCTGTAGCAGAAGGTTTGGATTCGAAAACAAAAAGTGGAAAAATGGTTTTAGATGCACTCAGTATAATGGCACTTTGGGACGCAAAATCAATTCCGGACCGGACCCGCGAAATGATAGAACGAAAACGGGAAATTGGTGAACGTGTAGGCCATGCTCCTTTTGGATATACGTACCGGAACAAACGACTGGCGCCTGTAGAAAAAGAACTGGCTATTGCCAAACTCATCCGGGAAAAGCGGGAGGATGAAAATTTGAGTTACCACAAAATAGCCAGGTTCCTCAATAGCCAGCGACTGAGGTCTAAGCGGGGAGGTCGCTGGTATGCAGAAACGATAAAAGGAATTTGCAAAAATTCTCTTTACAAACGAACTTCGAATATCAAATAAGGAACTGTTTAACGATAAGGTGAGTGTGGGGTGAATTCTTCAATACCTTGATCAATTGCTGCCTTCTCTTCTTCCAGAAATTTTGAAATTGAACTCCGGAATCCCGGATGCTCCAGCCAATGTGCACTGTAGGTTAGTTCCGGAAGAAAACCGCGCTGTATTTTGTGCTCTCCTTGAGCACCAGCTTCGAACAAACTAATTCCTTTCCTGATAGCATATTCTATCGGTTGATAGTAGCATAACTCAAAATGCAAACTCCGAAAATTTCCTTTACAACCCCAATACCGCCCATATAAGCATTTTCCATTTTTAAAATTGATTGTTCCTGCGACACAATCTCCATCAACATAAGCAAGAAAAAGCACCAGCTTATTGCACATAGTTTGATGGATACGGGAAAAAAAGTCTTTTGAAAGATATGGACGTCCCCACTTTTTTTCAGATGTAGAAAGATAAAATTCATACATATAATTTATATGTTCAACCAGAATAGCCTCTCCCTCCAGTACTTCCACCTTGATCATCTGCTGTTGAATTTGCCTGCGTTCCCGTATAATTTCCTTCCGGCGTTTACGTTTTAAGCTTCCAAGGAATTCATCAAAATCCTGGTAAAAATTGTTTTTCCAATGGAACTGGAAACTGTGCCGGATTAGAAATCCCATGGATTCAAAGACTGGCAGCTCTTCTGCAGTAATGAATAAAAAATGGAGAGAGGAACAGTTTCTTGAACGCATGCAAAGCAACGCCTCTTCTAAGAGTTTCTTCCTGACATTACTGGTATCTGCTTCCGGATGCACAAGTAATTTCAGGCCGGTTGCCGGTGTAAAAGGTATAGCAGAAACTAATTTTGGATAATAATTCAGACCATGCTTTTCATAAGCATTTGCCCAGCCCCAGTCAAAAATATATTCGCCGTATCCGTTATATTTTTCGTACAGGCAAACTGCTCCCTGTAACTGCTTTTTTTCCCACAAAGTCAGATGGCAAGGCAACCATCCGGATTCTTCGCCAACACAGCTGCTCTCTTCCAGAGCATTCAGATAATTATGCTCAGAAAAAGGAAACTCGGTACCCTTCAAGGTACTCCACTGTTTGGAAGAAACGGCTCCTATCTTGGGCTCAAACTTGGATTGCACAAATTTTATTTTGGTAAAACGGTGAAAATCAGCAGGACTGTACCAGCAGGAAAGTTCAGGATTTTTTTTCCGAACTCGTTAATCACTAGAGATTTGGTGCATGTACATAAACAATCTTATTGTTACGTACATAACTTACAATTTGAAGTGATGTTTTTTTTATGGTCGGAACAGACTTTATAAAAACAACTTGGAAAGGGATCAACGGGGCTTGAGGAAGGCTCGTATTTAATAAATCATTTTTGTCGTTCGTTAAAGCAGTGGAGTCCTGAATCCCAAATTCGGAGGAATGACGCAGTGCTTTGATATCCATGGGACTCAGTGATTCCAACTGTTCGTCTGACAATACAGTTCCGGCATAGGTGAAATGGTTTGCAATCAACTGTTGGTCGGCATCAAATGCAAAAGCCTTCAATTGTATTTTTTTAATCTGGTCAGACTCATTGAAGGTGTTCCGAATAGATCCTTCGACTACAAATACCGGCAGACGATTATATCCATTTTCTACTAGTCTTGCCTCAAATTCACCTGCAAACTCCAACTGATGCACATTACCGCCGACCAACTGGTAAAAAATGGCTGAATCCAGTAATTTAAGATGTCCTCCGATAATGGCAAGAGACGCAACACCCATTACCACCAACATGGAAAGCAAAACAAATTTTTCATGAAAACCGAATTTAACTTCAGGCAGTTCAGCCGTTTTTTGGGCACTCGAATCGATTTTCTCAAACTTTTTCTGTTCTGTCTTTTTAGTCGTCGATTTATTTAATATTTTTGTTTTAGTGTGTGGTATTTGAATTTCATGGTTCTTGAGGATTATTCTTTCCCAGGATTCCAATTCTTCTGTTGTTTCTTTTTTTTGTTCAGCTTTTTTTTGAATCCCTACCGGACTTATTTTTTTTGATCTGACTGAGGAAGATCTTTTAACTCCGAGCTCATCAAGGATAGAAGTTGCAGCATCAGCTGCAGACTTTTTGCGTTTTGGTTTTGGTGAGAGCAGGGACAAGCCTTCTTTGCGGATACTCACAGAAGGACTATCACTTGAATTCTTTGATCTGACTGAGGAAGATCGTTTAACTCCGAGCTCATCAAGGAGGGAAAATTTTTTTGGTTTTCTCGACAGCATTTTAAATCAGTTTATAATTGTATTAATCGTGAGTCATGAGTGATAGTAAGGTACGGATATTATTGACTTTCACTCGTCATCTCGGCCGAAGGGAGATATCTGGTAAAGTGCTGATACCGTACAAGATCCCTCACTTATGTTCAGGATAACACGACAAAACTAGCGACTGTCGAGTTGTAGTATTTTAGTGTATGTTCCACGTCAAGTAATTTCAGAATTGAATTATTGTCGCATATCTACAGAAAACGTCCAGTGGATGCTGATTTTATATTTAAAATAAAAAAAAGCAAGGCTACCCTGAAATAGTAGGCGTATGTATTTTAACTTCCTGTGAGGACACCCAGGAAAATGAACTGTGGTTTTTTATAATCAGGATCATTCAACGGAAAGGCTACTTCAATTTTCAGAGGTACTTGAAACAGTGAAGCAGTATCCAGCGTCCACTCAATACCCATACCGGCATTTTCCCGGTGTTTTGCTTTTTCATATGAAATGTTTTCCGACCATATTTTACCCTGGTCATAAAACACAGTACCTTGTATTTTAAAGGCACTCAACATTCCCCACAAAGGTTTAGTGATTAAGGGAAACTTGAAATTCAATCTTGAAGCCAACAGATGGTCGTCACTCAAATTTGTTTGTTGAGGATATCCACGTAATACGGCGGGGCTTCCCAGTTGAAATTTTTTCTGCAGCGGAGATTTTCCCGAAGTAGTAGCGTGAATGATATCGAACTCAAACCATTTCCGATGTCCAACGCGCAATATTTGTCCAAGTTTTGCTTGCCCGCGAACATAAGAAAAATCGCTTTCCATTTCCAGAGAAGGCTGTTCGTTCCAGATGTTCCAGTTAATTCGGTAGGAGTCTATGGGACTGACAGCACCCGTATGTTCCAGCAGAAAAGTGTTTGATTCTCCGGTTTCAATTACATCACTGTTGTCAGGATTGTTGCGAGCCGAAAAAAGAATCTCCCGGGAAAAACTGGAGTGGAACTTATATTCCAGTTCACCGGGATTATTAGAGGGTTTGTATGTGGCCCGGATGCCCTGGGAACGGACTCCACCATACTCACGGGCACTTACTCCGGCCTCCAATCCATGCAATCCCAGGTGTTCACGGTCGAGATTAAAAATGTAGAGTCCTCGTTTATTTTTTGAACCATATCCAGGAATTGCATAAATACGATAGTCATCAAACCTGTATCTTATTCCTACACCAACAGAATTTCCATCTAAGGCATTGTTCCCAAATCCAGGAACTAAAAGCACCAAATGTTCACGCTGTTTTTTCCAGTCGAAACCAAAACGAACACGATAAAAATTATAAGAATGATTATTGATCCTCGATGTTTCCAGCAATCGTTCTTCTGGATCAAGTGAAACTTTATCCGGAAAACCCGCCGTTTGAAAGACTACTGTCTCCTGCTGTTTAATTCCTGGTACCAGCCTGCGAATCTGTTTACCGTCTTTTGTGATAAGTGAAACTACCAGCGGCATTTGAGCAAGTCCAATTTTATTGACATTTACTTCAGTCTCATACAACCCATTGGGCAGAGTTCGAGTAGTTGAATCTCCAAAACTGTAATCCAAAGTTTGTACAGTGCGGAACCACTGTGAAAAAAACCATTCCAATGAACCGTTTCCATCCATATTGTAAGGACTCCCGGAAGGAAGTGGAGGCGTTCTGAGTTGGTGATAATTAAACTTCTCCATTGCCTGCTGAAATTCTTCCAGTTCAATTACATTTTGCTGATAATTTTGGGCAAAGTACCGGATACCTTTTTTAAATGCCTTGTCTCCCAGTGTGTATTCCAACATGGAAAGAACCATTGCAGTCTTGTAGGTAAGTGTCTGCAAATATTTTTGAGAGTCAGGATTTTTTCGGAATGATGAGAGAATGGGATATCTCAATTTTGGTGAAACAGAGTTTGCCATTTTTTCGAAAAAATGATCCCGGTAACGTGGATTCAGCCAGTCAAGACTATCAAAAATTCCTGCATCTGCACCAAAATTATGTTGAAAAAAACGCAATCCAAAAAAAGCAGGAACCCCCAAATTGAGCCACTGTTGAGTATCCTGGTTGCTCCAGATTAACTCTCCAAACCAAAGTTGCGCCAGTCGCCGTGTCAAAAATCCAAGAGCCTGCCGGTCCAGGAATTCTGACCTTTTGTAGTTCGGCAGGGGGACCAGGACCAAATTGTTCAAAACGTCCACCTGCTCATATTCTGCTTCAACTGCAACTATCCGAATTGATTCCCAGGGCGGTTTGAGTCCATAACGTGAATGCATAAATGACAAAAAACTGGCGCTCCAATTATGTAGAAGTTCAGCTCTTCGTTCATGACCTTCCAAGTAAAATGAAGTCAGTTGGTAAGAAGTTTTAGCAGCTGCAGTGCTTGTATTTTTCACCACAATTGCTCTTCCTTCATTTCCGGAAAATTGTTGATGAACTCTGGAAAAAATCAAGGGGAAGTATTTAATCGTTCTCTTTGTAACAGAAAGAGTTACAACTTGCCCCGCCAACAATTTTTGATGACCCGGGGTCGTGATTAATGTTCCCGCCTGAACTGCTTTCCAGGTAACCTCAAATGTGGCAGGTGACGGATTATCTCCAGTAGTTTCCCATTTTTTCTCATTCAATCCAGGTTTTTCATTCCAGGTTAAGAGTTTTGGATGCCAATTTACTGTCAGCAACATTCCATTGACTGCACCTTCTTGTGCGTGTTCGGGGAAATTTGTAGAAAACTCTATCAGAACAGTTGACTCTCCAGGAAAATTTTTTGTATCCGGAAGATTTTTTGGCAACAATATTCGCAGCAGACCATTTGAAGTTGAATAACCAACCTCCAGGTCAGGATTTGGTTCCAGTGAATATTTCAGCGGGTGTTTTTCTACTGATTGATTTTGAGTGAACGCACTCACGGAATTGATCTTTAAGCTTCCGGTACTGAAACCAGTTGGAGTTTTTGGATCTTCGAGATTATCTTGAAAGCGTCTCAGTGAAAAGACAGGTACTATTTTGTGTTTTCTGGTACCCCGTTCATCCGGATAATTGAAACGGTTTCCCGGTAGAGAAAAGAGTAATTCATGAGTCGGATAAGCGTTTCGAGTGAAACGGACTTGCATTTTTCCCACAAGAAGTGTCTTATCGTGATCATAAGAAACGTCTATTTTGTAGTGCGGGGCCTGCGTTTTAAAGTGGGATTCTGCAGATAAAAGCTGAGTTGAAATTACAATTAGCACTCCGTGAAAAACTAAAAACAACAACGGGAAACGAAAAACGAAGTACAACAAACTGCGTACCTCGAGCCTCGAACCTGAATCTTTTAAACTTAAAGCTGAAACACCAAAATGGCTTCGATCTTTACCAAAATTATTCAAGGTGAAATTCCTTGTGAAAAAATTATTGAAACGGATTCAGAAATTGCATTTTTAGACATCATGCCCTGCGCTGCAGGACACACACTGGTGATCCCAAAACTTGAAGTTGAGCGCTTAGAAGATTTACCTGCAGAGCAGGCTCTGTCGTTGATGCGTACAATGCAACAAGTGGCAAAAGCAGTTAGTACAGCTTTCGATGGAATTGACTATAACCTGATCCTCAACAACGGTTTGAATGCCGGACAGGAGATAGCGCATGTCCACTTTCACGTGCTGCCGCGCGCCAAAGGCAGTCCCGGACCTTTCCGGGAACATGTCCAATATGCTGAAGGAGAAATGCAAGAAGTGGGAGCAAAAATACGAAACTGTCTCTGATGATCTCAATTTTATTACTTTTTTTCAAGAGATGAGTCCAAAGACCTTTGCCGCCATAGAAATTGGCAGTAATGCAGTACGCATGATTGTCGGAGAATTGAGGAGTTCCTGCAGGTTATGCGTACTTGAACGGTGGAGTGCCCACTTGCGTTTGGGTGATTCAGTTTTTGAGTCCGGAGAAATTTCTGAACAATTATTTCAACAGTTGCTGCAGACAATTCAGGGTTTGCTAAGTAAGGTTCATAAATATTCCGACCTCAAATTATCGATAACCGCCACAAGCGCAATGCGCTCAGCAAAAAATAATGCTGAAACGGCTGCCCGGATTGAATCAATAGTTGGATATCCTCTAAAAATTCTTTCCGGAACAGAAGAGTGTCAATGTTTAGCGGATGGAGTAAAATCTTTTTTGCCTCCGTCTATGGTTTTGGACTATCCGTTAAAACAAACTTTTTTGGCGGATTTAGGTGGAGGCAGTTTGGAAATATCTCTACTGAAATCAGGAAAAAGTCCGAGCTGCAAGAATGGAGATTATCAGTACAGTATAGATATCGGCTCATTGCGGCTGCGGAAAATGGTCAATCCTGAAAATGAGCTGAAATCAGTAATTACGGAAAAGTTATTACAGTTGGATGAGGTTCTTTCTGCTAATCCTCAGAACCGAACGAATTTGATTTTAACGGGTGGAAACGCAAAAACATTTGCGCGTCTTTATCCGCAAGTTTCAGCAAATCTTCGGCCTGAAAATTCAAGTACGGTAGAGGCAAAAAACTGGCTGAGTATGAATTGGACTGAATTTGAGTGCACCGAACAGATTTTTCAGAGCCAGTCAGCAGATGAACAAATTGAACAATGGAAACTACGTCCGCAACAGACAGAAGTTTTTAATTCTGCTCTGGCGGTCTTCCGGGCAATCGGCAGTAAACTCAGAACTGAGCAGCTGTGCATCCCTTTTTTTGGTTTGAAGGAATCACTACTGTTAAGCCTGGTTTCAGTGGTAACGGAAAAACCTATGGAAGATTTCACACTGGTTCTGATTTATGGACCTCCAAAAAAGTATAAAATTGGTGCATGAAAAAAATTAGCGTCAACAGGCAACAAAATGATGAAAAAATAGAGAAAGATCAGCGTTGTGGATTTATAGGATTAATAGGCCGTCCAAATGTTGGTAAATCAACTTTACTGAACCAACTGGTTGGACAGAAAGTTTCAATCACTGCACACAAAGCACAAACTACCAGAAACCGCATTCTTGGTATCCGGACTGTAAAAAATACACAGATGGTTTTCATTGACACGCCTGGAATCCATCCTGCAAAAAAGCTGCTGAACCGTAAAATAGTGGCATATGCGACAGAAACTTTGCGGGAAACAGATTTGAATTTGTGGTTAATTGAACCTTTGCCTGAAACTTCTTTGAAAAAGGATGGTCTCTCTGTTTTGCATCGTGAAGATCAGGAAATACTAAAAATGTTGTCCGGAAAGGAAAAACGGACCATGCTGGTTTTGAATAAAATTGATACAATTATACAGGAACAGGCACTTGTCAGCATGGAAAAATTGGCGAAATTGGGAGACTTTGCTGAAATTGTTCCAATCTCAGCGCTGAAATCAACTAATGTTGAACACCTGGTTGAAACCCTGAAAAAATATCTTTCTATCCATCCATTTTACTTTGAAAACAACCAGGTTACCGATGTGTCAGAACGCTTCCTTGCCAGTGAATTTGTACGCGAGGAACTGTTTATGCGCCTGCAGCAGGAAATTCCTTATTCGGTTGCAGTTGTAGTGGAACAATTTGAAGAGGATCAAAAATGTATTAAGATTGCCTGCAATATTTGTGTGGAGCGAGATTCACAGAAGGGGATCATCATTGGAAAAAAAGGTCAAATGTTGAAAACAATCGGGATTGCCGCCCGGAAAAAAATCGAGCGATTACTTGGAAACAAGGTTCATTTAGCACTGCATGTGAAAGTTTTAAAACATTGGTCCAGCAATGCACAGCATTTGCGCAATCTTGGATTTAACTAACTTGCAGGTAACAAGAGTCAAAACTAATATTTTCAGTTCCTGATTTCAGGCAAAAACTTCAATATCAAAAGATATGTGGAATTCAATAAAATTACTGTTTGGCATAGTTATCATTCTTTCAGTTATTTCAATGTTTCAAATATCGTGGGAAATTGGTCTTAGTGTTTTTGTTTTGATCACTGCTACATTTTGTATCTGGATTGTACTGAAAAAAATTACAAAAGTTGTATTTTATCCTGATTTTGTTCTTTCTTCAGAACCGTTTCGTGATTCAGTAACTTCTGGCGGCAATGAAGAAATTTTAGGTGATCAAGATACTTCTGCATCAGGAAATCTAATTCCTGGTGTTGACGAATCTATTTTTGAACAATTCAGAGAAAAATTAAATTTACACCCTCCTTCCGAATCTACCGGAGACTCAGCTATATCCTCTGAAAAAAATGCAAACTCAGGCTTGGTTGCAGAAGCATATGAAAAAGCCAATTCAACAAATGCTCCTGATACTTTTTCTGAAGAACTGGAGGATGTAGAACAAGTGAAAGTTACTTTGAGCAAAGATGCAAAAAATCTTCAAGAAGAACAGGATGAAGGTAACGCAAAAGACACAGTTGAGGAGCAGAGTGACGATGCAGCGGAAGAACAAAACAAAAAAGTTGCTGAAAAACAGGAAACAAAATACAGGGAAAAAGAAAAGACAGACCGTAAACTAGGTACTGGAGAAGAAGCTCTGGAAATTCTTTCTCGAAAACATCAGGAAATAAGAAGACAAACAAGAGATATTGCTGCAGAGCCCCAGGAAGAATTCGATGAGGATCTTTTTGCAGATGAACTGATTCCGATTCCTGGAGGAGAAACCCTTGCTGAACCAGAAGAAAGAGAGTTCAGTGATGAAGACTTATTTGCCCCGGCACCGGCAACAGACAATCTGGAAGATGAGGATGGTTTGGTTTCTTCTTTACGGAAAACAACTCCTCGGGGAGAAAAAAATGCTGAAGCTGAAGGACTGCTGAAACTTGCAACAACATCATGCGAAGCAGGCAGAATGGAAGAAGCCGGTGCCAGTCTTAAAAGTTATCTGGATCTGCTCAAAGAGCTTGGTCAAAAGCCAAGTTCAGATGTGCTGCATTTAGCTGAAAAGCTTGGGATTCCACTTGATTCAACTTTGACTGCGGAACTTGCTTTGAAAACTGATGAAACAAAAACAGAGACTGAAAAAGAACTGGAAAAAAATATTCAGGATGAACCAGAGCAGACCAATTATGAAAGTGTCATGGATGGAATAGTGAAGACTCTTGAAGAAAAAGATTCATATGAAGAAGCCTTGCCGCTGCTAAAGGATCTGCTGAACTACAATCGGCAGCGAGTGAATATTTCAGCAATGGATCCCCTTTACGAAAGAATTGAGCGTGCACATTCAACAATGGAAAATGATGAAGAATTAGTGGCTACCTACAAAGAACATCTTGCAATCAAACAACAGTTGGATGACATTGAAGGTGAGTTGCACTTGCTTGATTTGATCAGTGCCCACTATACAAATATTGGAGATCTGAAAGCATCAAAACGCTATCAGTCAGAAATTTTAAGAGTAAAAGACGGATTAGAATACAAGCAGGCAATGGAAGAAGAAGTACAGTAAAGTACTGATTCAGTGGATTCAACCGACTAAAATAAAATCAGTAAAAATATACGCACCCGTCGGGAGTACGGGAACTTAGCTTGTAGCCGTGGTTTCCTGCTGCAAACTGTATTTCAGCCAGCAGTCTGCAACTGCGTGTACGTCTTTCACGTACTACGTAAAACTCACTGATTCGCGGCGATGTGTCAGATTCAAGGTGGGCAAACATTTTTATTGCCGCAATAGTGTGCTGTTCTGCCAACTGCAGGTAGCGGGGCTGAAGTCCATTCTGCCAGCTGTCAAAATAATTCAGACTCCATCCCATATGACGATCTCCTCCGCTTAACCGGCTGCGAAAGGATTGTTGTGGAAAATCAGGAGTAGTACTTGAACAAGCGTGCAAAAAAATAATGACTGAAACATAAAAAATAAAATAGCGCATAAACATTTGTTTTGGCCTGCTGAATGTCTTATGTAAAATTACTGAAGTTTTTGGATTTCTTGTTTCAATTCCTCTTTAAAAGAGTATAGTAACCCGCCTGTAATATGTATCGGCCTCCTGCCAAAAACCTTTAAAAAAGTAAGGAACTTCACGATCCGGCTTGCATAATTTTGCTTTTGCCTTCAACTTAAGTCACTAAAAACAAAGATGTTATGCTTAACTGTTAATCTTTACAAATTAAAATTGGCCAACTATTTGCAGTTTTGTAAGAACGACAAAAAAAAGCAACTCATTTCGACAGACTTTAACTGGCTAAAATGAAAAAGAAAATTTGGGCTATTGGTGGAGGTAAAGGAGGCGTTGGCAAAAGTTATGTTGCCGGCAATTTGGGCATTCTGCTGGCTCAGAAGGGTCACAATGTAGTTCTAGCTGACTTGGATTTGGGTGGAGCAAACCTGCACACCTGGCTTGGTGTGAGCAATCCCATTAAAGGGATTACAGAATTCATTGAAAGAGACATACCTGACATCAAAAAGTTATTAATACCCACCGATATGTCGGGATTGCGTCTGATCAGCGGAGCCAAAGACGGGGTCGAAATAGCAAATATGAAACACACTCAAAAACGTCGTTTCGTAACTGCCCTGAGACAATTGGATGCAGATTATATTGTGATTGATTTAGGTGCAGGCACTGCATACAACACAGTTGATTTTTTTCTGCTGGCAGACTCGCAAATAATTATTGTAATTCCGGAACCGACATCAATCGAAAATGCCTATCGTTTTTTAAAGAATTCATTTTATCGTCAAATTCTTCACAACAGTGAAAAATTTAGAATGAAATCAACGATAAAAAATATTTTGCGAAAGGACAACCCATTCAACATAAATACCCCGAAACAACTCATTGCTTACATGAATCAACTGGGAGGCAATGCGGCGGTTTTTATAGAGGAACAGCAGCAGTTGTTCATGCCAAGTATTATCCTGAATCAGGTACGTTCCGAAAAGGAAAAAAAGATTGGTGTGGCAATGGAAAAAGCATGTTTAAAATATTTTAACCTGAATGTGAAAATTTCGGGATATTTAGATTTCGATGAAACAGTCAGGCAGTCGGTCATAGATCGTGAACCTTTAGCAAAGAATTCACTGGAGAGCGTGCCAGTCCAGCAACTGTCAATAATCTGCGAAAAATTATTACAGGAAGAGAAGGAAAGAACTAAAAAAAATAATCTGTTGTCACAGCTAGCATTATGACTTCTCAGGCAAATAATCCACAGGTTGAAGAAAATTATTATCAGATTCTTGAAGTACCAAAAACTGCTTCATTGGTAGAGATCCGTGATGCTTACGAGGGTAAACTGGAGGAAACTCAATTAGATGCCTTTGCTGCATATTCCTTGTTTCCGGAAGATGAGACTGAAGAAACATTACTGAATTTCAGTCAGGCTTTTGTGACTCTGGCTAATCCTGTTGCCCGGGCAAAATATGATGATGAATTACAACAGGGTATGGTTTCAGCAGAGATGCAGCCTGTCACTGAGAAAGAGCATCTTACTAAAATTAAAAAACTGTACTCCAAAAAATCAGTAAGGGAAAAAACTAAAACAGTTCCTCCCGCCAAAAAACGCCCAGAAAAAGAAGAAGCTGGGAAAGAGAAAGAAATCAAGAAAAGTGTTGCCAGAGAAATTAGCGCAGAAAGCCAGGAAGAACGCCGTGAACATTACCATACCCTGGCAGTAAAAAATAAACTTGCTGAAGAAAATCTAGAAGATTTTTACTCCACTTTCAGAACCCATGGGGGTAAACTTTTATACAACGGTACTGTATTACAGCAAATAAGAAAAATAAAATCGGTCACTCTGGAAGAACTGTCACAAATCACCTGTATTCGTGTAACCTATCTCCAAGCGATTGAAGACGAAAATTTCTCCAAATTTACATCTGAGATTTATTTAAAGGGCTATTTGCTTTGCTACGTTGAGGCCCTGCAGTTGCCCAAGGAGCAAGTTTTAACAGATTATATTCTTCTCTATAAAAACTCATTTTAGTCTAAAAAGAGTTGAAATGTTTTATGCTGGTACTGTACAATTCAATACAGCATCGTAGGGATGTTGAACTGAAAGCCTGTGTCAGTTTGGAAAAAGTCAGAGCCGGAAATAAGCCGGGTTCTGTTCTCACAGATGTGAGTCGTGACCATTTATCTAGGATTGCCGTTACCGGCCGCCTCTAGCGTCCTACCCGACCGCCAGGCGGGCCACCTGATAGCGGTTCTATTTGGACTTGCAACTGGTGGGGTTTACACTGCCAGTCTTGTCACCAAGACTGCGGTAGGCTCTTACCCTGCCATTTCACCCTTACCTGTGTTTCCGGAGAAACCATCGGCGGTATGTTTTCTGTTGCACTTTCCATCGGCTCGCGCCGCCTGGCCGTTAGCCAGCACCCTTGCCCTATGTTGCCCGGACTTTCCTCCAGCCCCCCGGATTCGAAAATAATCAGGAAAGCGGGCGGCCACGTATCCGGCTCTGATGCTTACTAAACTAGCATCATTGTGGATAAGAGCAAGCGAACTTCTTTTAACACACTCAGATTTGAATTCAGATGAAAAATAAACGGAAACAAATTATTGTAAATGCTACTCTGGATAAAAGCAAAAAGCGCAGCCGCGGATTCAGTTTCATTGAGGTAATGGTTGTGATAATTATCCTGGGGCTGCTTTCCAGTATTGTGGGAGTGTACCTTTTTGATTCTGCAGAAAAAGCAAAAGTCGATGCAACAACAACCCAAATCAGGGGTTTGGAAACTGCACTGGATCTTTATCGCCTGCACAATTCACGCTATCCTACATCAGAACAGGGACTTAAAGCACTGTTGGACAAACCGGAAGTGGGAATGATTCCAAAAAACTGGAACGGACCCTATTTAAGAGGAAATAATTTGCCGGAAGACAGTTGGGACAGCCCATTCCGTTATGTCAGTGTGAACGGTAAAAATTATGAAATTATTTCACTTGGTGCGGATGGTGTGGATGGAGGAACGGATTTGGATGCAGATATCAATTCCAGCGATCTGTAAAAGATTCAGCTACCGTGCCTCAGGAGTCAGCAGTCAAAGACCCAAAGGCTTCACTTTTCTGGAAATTTTGGTGGTATTGACATTAGGGATTCTGCTGATGGGAATGGTTGTACCTCAGTTTTTTGCCCTGTTTTCGAAAGCACATGAATCCGAATTTAAACATCTAAGCAGCGTGCTGAAAATGCTGCGCAACGATGCTGTTCTCAAAAGCACTGCTTATTGCCTGCTCTTTGATTTGAAGACACAGCAAATGATGACCACGGAAGAGGATGAGTCTGGAAAATGCGGCAAAGATATTTTGGATAATCCAAAAGTTCTGAAACCTCATGATTTTCCGGAAGATCTCAGCTTAAGTACTGCAAAACTCGTCGGTGATGAATTTTCTTCTTCCGGAACTGCTTCTGATTTGCTGGAGGTCCATATCAACAGATCCGGATTTGTCAGCCCTTTTTTCCTGGTGTACTCTTTACATGATTCCTCCAAATCATGGATAATTGAAAGTAAGGGAATCATGGGAAAACTGCAGTTACGTGAACAGTGAAGTTCAGTCATGGAAAATGTTGGAGACAAATCAGGATCAATCAGGAAAAGAGGTTTTACAATCTTGGAGGTTCTAGTTTCCCTCTCGATCCTGGTGTTTATCCTGATGGCACTTTACCAGTCTTATTCCACTTCCATTTTTGTTCTCTCTTCCACAACAAACTTGTGGAAAGCCATGTCACATGCCCAGAATGAATTATTGAAATCAGAACGTGCAACCATTTCACCTCCTGTTTCCGTCAACCAGGGAGAGTTTGAACTTGATAATCCAATGAGTGGTTTCCGCTGGAAAAAACTTGTCCGGGACACCACACCTCTTCCCGGAATAATGGTACGGCAGGTAAACTATCAATTACTCTGGAACGAGGGAAAAAGCGAATTTACTTATGATGCGGATATTTACGTCAATCCCCAATAACGCCCGAATCAACAATTCTGGATTTTCCCTGTTGGAGTTATTAATTTCTGTTGTCCTGCTCGGACTGGTGATGTCCTTACTTTACGGTGCGTTTTTCCAAATATCAAATTCCTCTATCCAGGTAAAATCAACTTTGAACACCCGCCAGGAATTGCGGTTGCTGATGAAAATAGTTCTAGATGATTTGCAGTCCGTACAATATTTAAAACACTTCTCCAGTGCCGTTCAAAGCAAATCTCTGCGACGAGAGACTGGATTGATTGCAGAAAGAAAACTGGGTCCGGAAAATACTGAAACGGGAGAACTTGAAGAAGTAAGCAGCATTTATTTTCATACTTCAATCAAGTCACGTTTCTACCCGGATGAGAAAGATCATGACCCTGAACTGCATGAAGTCGGCTATTCTCTGGAGGAAAATCCCGATACAAAAATTTGGGAGTTTATCCGCCGTGGAGATTTTTATCTTGACGACAATCTCAGAGAGGGAGGAAAAAGCTATGTTTTGTCGGAAGCGGTAACAAAGTTTGAGCTGGATTTACTTGAAAGTGAGACTGCTCTTGCAGGAGGCGGATTCAAGGAAAATTGGACAACAGTCTGGAATTCTGAGGAAGGAGTATGTATTGATAAAACTGCTGCAGATAATTTCTGTCTCCCCCGTGCAGTAAAATTAACTATGGCTCTCAGGGGTGATGATGGAAACACAGTTTCGGATTCGCAGGTCATAAATCTATGTGTTCCTCCTTGTAATCCGGAAATATTTGAATAGCCTGAATTGAAAATTTTACACTACAAAGGGTTAAACCTCTTCCAGCCAGTCAACAGGCCCTTTACCCATCCGGACAATCTCTACTTCTCCGTGACTGAAATCTATAATGGTCGAATTTTCGGCAAAAATAGTCCCGCCGTCTACAATTAAATCCACTTGTTTTTTGTATTTTTCATGTAATTCGTGTGGATCGTCGTACAGTTCATCTTCTGATATTCTCAAACTGATGCTGAGAATCGGGTGTCCAAAGGTTTTAACTATTTCGTTGGTAATAGGATGATTCGGCCAGCGCAAACCAACAGTACTTCTTGGTGTGAGCATCATTTTGGGTACAATTTTGGCTGCCTTAAAGACAAAAGTGTAGGGACCGGGTAATTTCCTGCGAAGCAGTTTAAAAACTTGTGTTGGAATTCCCTGAGTGTATTCCTGGACTTCAGTTTGATTAGCGCAGATGAATGTCAAAGGTTTTTTAGGATTCATACCGCTGTGGTCGTTACTGTTTTTAATGTGCTGCAGGCGCTTCATAGCTTTTTTGCTGAAAATGCTGCAGCCCAGCCCGTAAACTGTATCAGTGGGGTAAATGATGACTCCATCGTTATTCAAAACATCCACGACTTGTTGAATGAGTCGAGCCTGAGGATTTATTGGATTAATACTCAAAAGCATGTGAAATTTACTGAAAGCTAAGTCAGTGCAACAAACTCAAAGACTTAACAAATTGTCTGCTGTAAAGGAAGTATTAGTTGGCTGGTGAAACATTTCCAGCCGGAAGAAACATATCTTGGAATGCTTAAAATTCTGAGCAATAAAAGAAATTGCTGGCTCAACAACCAGTTTCTGCCCCTGTGTTCCCCTGGATGTTTCAGAAGCATTGAAACTCTGACAAAGCGTTTCTAACTCCCAAGTGTACCTAATGACAAAGGATAATTAATAAACAGTGTTGGTGCAATGCCGTCATCTCCTTTTGCAAGGTCAAAACGGTAAATCAGCCCTGA
>JYMV01053716.1_pt1 | contig 18165 bp, 8 predicted proteins | sample 338911 | NCBI WGS metagenome assembly JYMV01 (sample SAMN03354496, study PRJNA234377) | hydrothermal vent metagenome | biome: Deep sea; feature: Hydrothermal plumes at the Eastern Lau Spreading Center, Western Pacific Ocean; material: Seawater | place: Tonga | collected 2009 | depth 2000 m m
TTTTTGAAATGAATGCCTTTTTTTGCTTCTATGTCATTAAGGTACGTGTTCATTTATAATATATTAATGATATTGTGATAAAATTAGTACGCTTACAAAATGTGGCGGTGTTAAATTAGCTTTAGAGGCCACGCGTCCCCACTTATTGAAATGAAGCGTTCATGCAAGTGTCTGTCTCATGTGAATACAATGTTAACCATATTATAAATAATGCTTTAATTTTTTTGAAAATAGTTCCTTTTATGAAAGACATTCCAGCACGTGAATTTAAACTAAGCATATTAAAACCATTGTCTTACCTGTGTATGCTAAGGCTACACACACCACCATCACCGACACTATCAGTAAACTCCTCATTTTTGAGCCTCTTCTGTAGACCACAGTCAACTCTCAAATGATGCTTTGTCCAGTAGAGCTCACTTTATATAGTTTATGTTTGCATAACTGCAGATGTATGTCCTTGTAGCAAGCTAGACAAATATCAATTACATTGAAATATTAAAATAAATAATATCGAAATTAAAAATATACAATAATCATTACTTAAAGTGAAACAGTTGTGTAAAATATCATAATATTTCAAAAACAAACGAACAATCACCTCTGACCTCGAATCAAGGACACATATCAGACCACCGAATATAACCTTGAAAATGCAGGTCCTGAATAAAAAAAATTAAACTAGTTAGTGATATGTACGGAAATAAAGACATTTTTCTAAATATATATGACTTAGGCTTAATCCTACTATTTTTTTTTAGCAATATCTTATTTATATCGTGATAGCAAGTTTCATTGGAGGTGGCAAATCGAGAGCACCGAGAAAGACCAATGCCTGTCTCAAACATTAGTGGCTATCATCTGAGATGTCATTATCAGAAGCATTCGACTGTAGGTACCTATGTAAGTAAGATTCTAATATCCCTCGGAGATCAGCCACATCGGTGGTGTAATGGTTAGCGTGCTGAGCTCGAGGTGGTAGATGGTGTTTCTAGTCAAACCAAATATTATGAAATTGGTATTTGTTGCTTTTCCACTAAACATGCAGCATTAAGGAGAAATTGCAAAGACTGATTGGATCGGACTCAGGAAAATATGTCCTAAATGGACGATATGTCTATCCGCTGTTGTTTCAATGAATTAGCACTATTAAAATCCAACTTAGCGTATTGGTCTAGTACAAAGCGGACCTTATCATCATCTCATTGACAACTATTCTATGCTCGCCATGATATAGCTGAAAAGGTGCTGAGTTGGCGCTAAACAACAATCACTCACTCACTCACTCCCTCGGAGATGTGAGAGGTGAACATACATGTAGAAATGACTTGATTGAATCAGAGGGTATGTTCTTTTGTGATTCATTGAACGATTAGTGTATTATTCTTTGCTTCTTTCTGTATATTTACACTGACGTACACAAGCGTAATATATGCATGTACATCTAATAAAAGAGTTGACATTTGTATATTTACACTGACGTACACACGCGTAATACATGTATGTACATCTAATAAAAGAGTGACGTACACACGCGTAATACATGTATGTACATCTAATAAAAGAGTTGACATTTGTATATTCATACGCTGTATGTCCCTCCACATGGGAAACAACGGTTCCCTTTGTAGATTAAGATATTGAAAAAATACAAAACCACTGAATTTCCTGGCTTAGAGATCTATGCAGTCATGCAAGTGTTTTTTTTAAGATGTGAGTAACAAGTTAATTTTTAATGAGATGATGATGAGGTCACCTTTGTACTGAACCAACACTCTTAGTTGGATGTGTTGAATAGTGTTAGCTGACTGAAACAACAGTCCGCGGAAAGACATGGCGCTGCACTCGAACACATTATCCTGATTCCGATTCAACTAGTTATTGCTCTTTCTCCTTAATGTTACGTTCCTAGCAGAGAAGCAGCAAATACCAATTTGATAGTCTTTCGTTTGACATGATCTGGGATCAAACCACGATCGATCGCACTCGGGGTGAGCACGAGAACCATTACACCACCGACTCGGTTTTATACTTTATATATGTGTTTATTGTCATGTGTATGGCGTACTATGTAGTTCATTAAATAGAGTGTTGGGTTATTGTACTTAACGGCATATATCAGTATTATTGGGGTGGGGGTATCCGCAGTGCCCGGAGAAAACCACCGTCCTGCCGAAAGTCATTGACAATCATTATCACATAATGTTGTATTGAGTACACCTCCCTTCGCCGGTATTCGAAATCTCAACTTTAGTGGTGATAGGTACTAATTGCACAGATAGATGTGAATCTAACTACCATACGCTAGCGACCACAAATGTCCCGTCTTTCAATATATAAAGAGTAATTGTCTTAAGATAGTTGTTATGATTTTGTAGTTACCAGAGTATTACATGGTTCAAATAAATGAGTTTTTTACAGAACCTGATTGATTGGTTGTTGCGTAACATCCGACGGCAAACAATTTACGCATATACAAAACGATAATAAATTTGAAAATATATGAAAATCATAAAAAGAAGGGCGGAAATATGACAATGATGGAGCGACAACGACGTCTGACGTTTAGTAAGAACCCATGGAGAATTGAGTAGAGACGACAAAATAGCCTACATTTTTGTTGAAATATTATACAGTTGTGTTGTCAGTTTCTCTGGATTGTCCCTTTTTGATTGCCCTTTTGATATTCTCTAACGTTTATATACATTCAATCAACTCATTTCTACATGTACTGTTCACCTCTCACATCTCCGAGTGAGTGAGTGAGTGAGTGAGTGAGTGAGTGAGTGAGTGAGTGAGTGAGTGAATTTGCTACGTGATGATGATAATGCCCGCTTTGTACTAGACTAATACGTTTATCTTGACTTTTTTATAGTGCTAACTCTCTGAAACAACAGCGGATAAGCTTATCGCCCCTGTAAGAATCCGAGCCAATCAGTCGTTAATCTTTCTCTTTAATGCTGCGTGCTTAGCGGAGAAGCAAAAATACCGATATCATATTCTTTGGATTGTCTAGATGAGGGTTTGATACACCAGCTACCGTATAGAGGCGTGCACGCTAACCATTACACCATCGATGTGGTTCATCTCCGAGGGATAAGGGTAATAACAAAATTACCGAACTCCGAACAATCTTACAAAGGGAAAGTCAAAACTCATAAGTATATAGACAGACAAAATCAGTCAATTATATAAGTACCTACAATCGAATGGTATTTGAAATTAACAATCTGACAATGACATCGCTGTCGATAACCACTAATGTTTGTTGCGACAGACATTGGTTTTTGTCTGTGCTCTCGATTTTCCCCCTCCAACGAAACTAGCCCCTACGGTAGACCTAAAATATTGTCATGAAAAGTAAGCTTTAGCCTAAATCATATATATTTATAAAAATGTCTTTATATCCGTACAGTAGCCAGTTGTATTTTGTGTCTGCATGTCCCACTCCAGGACCTGTATTTTCAAGGTTATATTCCGTGGTCTGTTATATGTCCAATGATTCAAGGTGAGAGGTGATTGTTCGTTTGTTTTTGAAATATTGTGATATTATATACAACTGTTTCACTTTAAGTAATGATTATTGTATATTTTTAATTTCGATATTATTTATTTTAATATTTCAATGTAATTGATATCTGTCTAGCTTGCTACAAGGACATAAATCTGCGACTATATAAACTGAGCTCTACTGGACAAAGCATCATTCGAGAGTTGACAGTAGTCTACAGACGAAGCTCAAAAATGAGGAGTTTACTGATAGTGTCGGTGATGGTGGTGTGTGTAGCCTTAGCATACACAGGTAAGACAGTGGTTTTAATATGCTTAGCTTAAATTCACATACTGCAATGTCTTTCATTAAAGGAACTATTTTCATCAAAATTAAAGCATTATTTATAATATGGTTAACATTGTATTCACATGAGACAGACACTTGCATGAACGCTTCGTTTCAATAAGTGGGGACGCGTGGCCCCTAAAACCAATTTAACACCGCCACATTTGGTAAGTGAACTAATTTTATCACAATATCATTAATATATTATAGATGAACGCGTACCTTAATGACATAGAAGCAAAAAAGGCATTAATGTCAACAAATATTTGTTCATCAAATATTTCGGATAAAATAACAATTTTGTACTTATTTTTAAATATAAATTTGAAGTAGAGTTTTCAAATATCTATGATTTGAAAAAAAAATTGAAATTACTAGTCTTCAAATGTACTATCATTGTGTTATGTTTTTGATGTTTAGCTTAACCTAAAAAAAAACTCTTACAACTATTTAATTGGAATTAATTAATCAAATATCCTGAAATTATTAGGTACAACTGTATTTAATTCTTCTTTTTTGAAAAACAAATCATCTAAGATGAAGAGAAATTGGCTTGGAACAATTACCAGACATAATGTGTTTTAATATGTAATTCCCCCTTATATATGAATCCTCTCTTCTGATTGGTTGATAAAAGGCGTATATTATTCTCTTCTACCAATTCCTAGTATTTTTTTCCGCTTTTTTCCCATCGCAGGGGTATTTGTCTTTGATATTTCGGATAGTGCGGTATTTGCCTAAGAAACTTCCACGGTACTAGGCAAATGCCCCTCTCGAGGAAAATACCTTCTTTAAAAGGTTTATGATGTCACGGATGTGATTCCAAATTAATCGGGTTTCTTCTTTCAACCAACTATACAGTAAAGCAAGATGACAGACGACAGTGTCAGCCGTCTTGTTGAAAATCGTTTTCATATATACATTTGCTCCAAAATTATTTTGATTTTTACAGAGCTAATTTGAATGGTGAAAAAAACATTGAAAGTTTCATTGGTTCCAATCTACAATGCTGCATGCATGCCACTGCTATTTGCGAAAAATACCGGTTTAGAGCATAGGCGAATTTCCCTCGCCCTCGTGAACTTTGCCTCTCCTCTCAACCGGTTTTTTACGACCATTATTTTGTGTACAAATATGTATATGACGTCGAATGTATATTAATGAGAAGTTCCGACTAACATTCATAAAATATGGCCATACCGAGTAAGCTTAGTTTAGACAGAGCAAATGGTTAATCACATCCAATGTCATCATCACATTATCAAGTTTTTATGATACTAAAATCAAACGCGGCTTTTTATATTGATAGTACATCAAAGAAAATGCCAAAAATAGCACACTGACCGAAAAATTAAATACAAAAGATTCCAGAAAGAGTTAAAATTGATACCCCGAACACACAAATACATGTCCTCTCACTTCCCGAGCTGGACACAAATATATTAATAAAATGTGGCGAGGTTAAACTGGTTTTATCGACTCAAGCCTCCTTTCTTACTGAATGCTATGACCTTGAACATTATTTACAAAATGTCTAATCTTCCAATGCCAGCGTAATATGGGAAGTCAAGCAGTAGTCAGCTTTGAACGTTTTAAAACAAGGGTACTCCTCCCTAAGACTTAAGTAACATTAGCAAACATTGGCTATCATGTTTAGGTTCTTGGGTTTTATTTCTACCTATCTTTGGGCTTTATAATATTGTGCTGTTAAGCGTACCTGATGAAGGTTTTTTGAGAAACGCGACGTGCGCATTATATTAGATATCTACGTTTTATTATACACTAATGTGATAGTTAAAATGTCCACCAAAATAGACTTGCTTGAGCTTGAATGGACACAGTCTGAAGGGTTTGAATAGTTTTACACTATATACGCTACTGGCAAAATATGCAAAAGAGATGTTCAATAACACTTAATCAATATCACGAAGCAAAACTATTTTTTTTTATTACAGCACCTACTGACAAGAAGGATTACAAGAAAGACTTGAGTGGTCATGGCTATGACAAGAAAGACTGGAGTGGTTATGGCTATGACAAGAAAGACTGGAGTGGTTATGGCTATGACAAGAAAGACTAATTTTGGATTAGACAAGAAAGACTGGAGTGGTTATGGCACTGGCAAGAAAGGCTGGAGAGGTCATGGCTATGACAAGAAAGACTACAGTGGATATGGCTATGATAAGAGGGATTTTGGATTAGACAAGAAAGACTGGAGTGGTTATGGCACTGGCAAGAAAGGCTGGAGAGGTCATGGATATGACAAGAAAGACTGGAGTGGTTATGGGTATGACAAGAAAGATTACAGTGGTTGTGGCTATGACAAGAGGGATTGCTAGACAAACAGGTGTAAATGAAGAACAACATACAAATTTTAGCATTAAACACGTTCAGACAACATTTAGAAATCGAAAGTGTTTCAGAACAATAATGTATGGTTAAAATGTATGAAATGGCCATTTCACCACCCCCCTTGTTTGGGTAAGTTTGGTTTATGGTGTTTATTTAACGCCATTTTCAAAGATATTTCAGTCTTATCGTGGCTGTTAGTTTTATTAGTAGAGAAAAATGGAGTACTCAGAGAATACCTCCGACATGTCGTAAATCACTGACAAACTCTATCACATACTGTTGTATCGATTACACATCGATATGAGCGGGGTTCTAGCTGTTGATAGGCACACATTGCACTGGTAGTTGTAAATCCGACTACCATACAATCCCGATCACGACAGCCCCCTTGTTTGTATATTATGCTTAATAACCAATAGGAAGTGTGCTTAAAGAAGATTTTATGCTCTTTAATTTGGAAGAGTTGTACATGCTACGAATTAATCTAAAGAGTTATGGTAAACAATTTCAATCAATGTTTAAAAACAAACAAACAAACAAAATAAACGAAACAAAACCAAAACAAAACCAAAAACAAATGAAAAAAACTCAAATCATTCAACACAAAAAACACGATGTACATCCAGGTCCTAGTGAAGAACTTGGATGCAAATATTCCGGGTTGAATCGGGTTAAATGAAGTCTAAGAAAAGCTTGAAAATATCAAAGAGGTAACCGGAAGTCATAAAACTAAGAATGACTGACAATATAAAGGATACATGAAAAGTACAACACTGTAATACAAAACACTACACAGAAAACTAAAGTTTAAGCAACACGAATCCCGCTAAGCAACCAGATGGGTACTCGAGTGCTACTGAATAGTTAGCAATTCCTTTTCATATTCGGATAACCAAGAACAATACAGATATCAACAAACAATAGAGAACTTCCACTGATGGATTTCACTCACAGATCACACACACAACCACAAATACAAATGGCAACGTAAACATGGACAGTACAATAACAGGGGCAGTGAACGGCCGTCGCTTACTGACCACAGTCTAGGATATCTTTATATGACAAACATACCCCTACTTGTCCAGCATACCTGTATATGATCTAAACATACTTACCTATCAAGCATGCCTGTATATGATCTAATCATACTTACATAGCAATCATACCTGTATATGGTTAAAACATACTTACCTATCAAGTATACCTATATATGGTCAAAACATACTTACCTGTCAAACATACCTGTATATGATCTGAACATAATTACATGTCAAGCATACCTGTGTGCTTTAAGCATGTTTAACTATCAAGCATACTTGTATATGGTCTAAACATACTTACCTATCAAGCATACCTGTATATGATCTAAACATATTTACATTTCAAGCAAACCTGTATATGATTTAAACATACTTACTTATCAAGCATAACTCTATATGGTCTAAACACACTTACCCATCAAGCATACCTGTATATAATTTAAACATACTTACCTATCAAGCATATCTGTATATGATCTAAACATGCTTACCTATCAAGCAAACCTGTATATGATTTAAACATATTTACCTATCAAGCAAACCTGTATATGACTTAAACATACTTACTTATCAAGCATACCTGTATATGGTCTAAACACACTTACCCATCAAGCATAACTGTATATGATTTAAACATACTTACTTATCAAGAATACCTGTATATGGTCTAAACACACTTACCTATCAAGCATACCTGTATATAATATAAACATACTTACCTATCAAGCATACCTGTATATGACTTAAACATAATTACTTATCAAGCATACCTGTATATGATCTAAATATACTTACCTATCAAGCATACCCGTATATGACTTAAACATACTTACTTATCAAGCATACCTGTATATGGTCTAAACACACTTACCTATCAAGCATACCTGTATATAATATAAACATACTTACTTATCAAGCATACCTGTATATGATTAAAGCATACTTACTTATCAAGTATAGATGTATATGATCTAAGCATACTTACCTGTCAGGCATACCTGTATATGGTCTAAACACACTTACCTATCAAGCATACATGTATATAATTTAAACATACTTACCTATCAAGCATACTTGTATATGGTCTAAACATGCTTACCTATCAAGCATACATATACATGGCATAAGCATAATTACCTATCCAGTATACCTGTATATAGTCTAAACATACTTACCTATCAAGCATATCTGTATATGATTTATACATACTTACCTCTCAAGTATACCTGTATATGGTCTAAACATACTTACCTATCAAGCATACCGCTATATGATCTAAACATACTTACCTATCAAGCATACATGTATATGATCTAAACATACTTATCTATCAAGCATACATATATATTATCGAAACATACTTACATATCAAGGATACCTGTATATGATCTAAACATATTTACCTATCAAGCATACATGTATATGACTTAAACATACTTACTTATCAAGCATACCTGTATATGGTCTAAACACACTTACCTACCAAGCATACATCTATATGATTTAAACATATTTACCTATCAAGTATACCTGTATATGGTCTAAACATACTTACCTGTCAAGTATACCTGTACATGGTCTAAATATGCTTACCTATCAAGCATACCTGTATATGATCAAAACATACTTACCTATCAAGCATACCTGTATATGATCAAAACATACTTACCTATCAAGCATACCTGTATATGATTTAAGCATAATTACCTATCAAGCATACCTGTGTATGATCTAAACATACTTACCTATCAAACATACCTGTGTATGATCTAAGCATACTTACTTATCAATTATACCTGTATATAATCTAAACATACTTACCTGTCAAGCATACCTGTATATGGTCTAAACACACTTACATATCAAGCATATCTGTATATGATTTAAACATACTTACCTATCAGGCATACCTGTATATGTTCTAAACATGCTTACCTGTCAAGCATACCTGTATATGGTCTAAACATAATTACCTATCCAGTATACCTGTATATAGTCTAAACCTACTTATATATCTAGCATACATGTGTCTGATCTAAACATACTTACCTATCAATCATACCTGTATATGATCGAAACGTACTTAAATATCAAGGATACCTGTATATGATCTAAACATACTTACCTATCAAGCATACCTGTATATGATCTTTCCATACTTACCTATCAAGCATAATTACCTATCCGGTATACCTGTATATAGTCTAAACCTACTTACCTATCTAGCATACATGTGTCTGATCTGAACATACTTATCTATCAATCATACCTGTATATGATCGAAAGGTACTTATCTATCAAGGATACCTGTATATGATCTAAACATACCTACCTATCAAGCATACCTGTATATGATCTGTCCATACTTACCTATCAGGCATAATTACCTATCCAGTATACCTGTATAGAGTCTAAACATACTTACCTATCAAGCATACCTGTATATGATTTAAACATGCTTACCATGTATTGACCCATTTTATTTCAGTCTTCAAATCACTAAATTTGCACTTTAGCCACACAGATTTCTCAAAGCAAAATAATTTAAAATTCATAATATAATTACATATTAGTGATGTTGAAAATTTCTTCAAAAATTAAAGTATATGTACAAAAAATACAAGTTTGCCAATTATTTTTACCATGGCAACCAAACAGCATCATTTCGCATCTTCAAAAAAACGCAAAAAATTGGATTTTCATTATCTATTATCTCCTGTGAACAGGGTGCTATGTGAATGATGCTTGCTTGTATCCGTTGAATAGACACTTGTCTAAAACATATAAACAATAATCGTTTGTAGCCTCTTTCAGATTTTTTGGGTAAAAGTGTTTTTTGTCCCATACTTTTGTTTTTTTAGCAAATAGTATACTACTACATTTTTTGCAAAATATTTCTACTTCTCTAAAATGTATTTACTAACATTATCTTTTTCACATAACCTATAACCAAACTAACTACTAAATAAACTTTTAACCTTAAATTATGTAAATGGTTGCCATGGAAGCAAAGAAAACAACATTTTAAATGCATTTCATATCATGCTAAAATCATAAATTTTCTTTTGGTCACAAAAATTTCCATATTGCTGATTTTATGACTAAATACCAACTCTTAAGCTGATAACAATGACAATTTAAATAATGTCCAATGTAGCCATGGAAAGAAAAACAATTATGGTTACCATGGCAATTAAATTTCGGATCTTCAAAAAAAACATCGTTAAAAAATAGGATTTTCATTATCTATTAACTCCTGTGAACAGGGTGCTATGTGAATGATGCTTGTTTGTATTCGTTTATTAGACATGTGTCTAAAACATATAAAAAATAATCGCTTGTAGCCTCTTTTAGATTTTCTTGGTAAAAGTGTTTTTTATCCCATACTTTAGTTTTTTTTAGCAAATACTACACAACAACATTTTTTACAGAATATTTCTACTTCTCTAAAATGTATTTACTGATATTATCTTTTTCACATAACTTATAACAAAGCTAACTACTAAATAAACTGTTAACCTTAAATTGTGTGAACGGTTGCCCTGGAAACAAAAATAAAACATTTTACATATTAAATGCATTTCATATCATGCTAATATCTTAAAAATGTCCTTTGGTCACAAAGTTTCCATATTACTGATTATATAACTAAATGTCAACTCTGAAACTGATAACAATGGAAATTTAGATAATGTCCATGTTTGCCATGGAAACATAAACAAAGAGTTTGATAAATCTGCAATTCAAACACAGCAAAAAACAAATTCTAGCATTAATTTCTCAATCATTTTAAAAAATCAAATCTGCTAATTTTCCAATTGTAAATTTCAGGTAGTATAAAATTATGGTATTAGAATATTTATTGTACTATACATTTATAATACAATTCTAGTACTATTATTTTAAGTAACTTTTTAGATACAAAAGATTTGTTGTAGTAATATAAACCGAAACAAAACAAAAAGATTAAGAAAGTTGGCATTGTTCGAAGGGTAGCAGGCCAAATTTACGGGCTTATTTCAAGGCTTATTACAATCTTGTGACTTTTCACAATGTCCCAGAGGGTTGTATTCTGTTTTGCAAATCATATTATTGCAAATGACATCTCTTTTTAACATCATAAATTCCTATAGTGTATTCTGGAAAATTGGTTTTACATGCACAGTCTATTTGTTCATAGAAACATGTACATGTTGGTTTGCCCTTTTTGACATTTAGTTCATCAAAAAAACAGATCATTTTGGGATACTTATTTTCTATAATAACATCACAGGAAATTTTCTTCACGGCAGGATAATCGGATTTGCTAACAGATCACCATAAGGAAAATATATACGAAATATTATTGACCTTCCATGAAAAAAAGGAAATTAAAATTTGTTACATGGTCGCTACACTGTAAAAATGAGGTCAAAGTAATGCCATCAGCTTGTTTGGTTTCCCTAGGTATAAAGATGGCTCATACAAATAATGTCAGTAATACCTATATCTCGTCAGCCTAGAACAAAATATTTAGATTATTCAGAGTTCACAGCTTAGACAACTTCTGTCATCTGAATAGCTGATTCAAGATCCCCATACCATAAAATTAGTATGTGTTGATTCTGTACTAAGCACGCAACATTAAGAAGAAAGAGCAAATACTTGTTGGCTCGGAATCAGGATAATGTGTCTGAGTGGGACAACATGTTTATCCACGGACTGTTTTTTTCAGTGAGCTAGCACTATAAAAATGCAACTAGGTGTCTTGGTTTAGTGCAAAACAGACATCATCTCATTAAAAAATAACTTGATCTCGCCATGATATAGCTGAAAATTGCTGAGTTAGAGTTAAGTAACAATCACTCACTCTACTGTTTGTAGCTTTGAGCTTCGAGACGCTAGAGAAAGTCTTGACAAAAATGCAATCTGAATTGGAAGGAGATAGTCATTTAGTGCAGAGTGTCAAGCCTCTTTTGACAAAAATTATATAGGAAAATAGGAATTGTTTTTATGAAAATATAGGACATATTAAAGTTATATTAGAGCAAAAAATACATGGCGTCCACCTCCCTTCTAGCCATTCCTCACCTCCTTTATACTGACAAATGACCCCAACAAAAAACATTATCATTAAACAATAGTCTCCTATTGCTCTTTTTAAAAAATAAATAATAATCAGACACTGAAAAAAAAATCAACATTTACTTTTTTCAAATAGTTGAACATTACAATAACATGACAACTCCTTTAATACTTTAAAGGACAAAAGTTTAATATGATGACTTCTAAATTATATATAATATTTTTTGTGAAGAAAAAAGTACCTATTCAACTTTACAAAGTTTGTTGGAACAAATGTTCTGTAGCAAGACTTAGAGTTTACTTTTTTCACAAATGCCATGAGAGTTAATTTACTATTTTGTTTTTATAATATTGCATTGCATTCAAGATGTACATGTATTATCCTAAGCCAAGGAACAGGCACTGAGTAGCAGACCACTATAAAAATGTGCCTTGCATTGCATTTACTGGTTGGTCAGATGTCACAATTTCATTTCCTATGGTATCCTCATCTACATTTTCTATCTTTTTCTTGACATTATCCCTTCTTCTTTTGATGGCAAAATGAATGATTCATGAACGATGAGTCCTAGTTCATCTTCTGTGTATAATACCATCTCCAATTTCAAAAGATTTCCAAGCAATGGCGTATTTATCCCTACAAGACATTAAAAGATATTTTGAGTTTTGATAAACATTAACTTTTGCATTTTTAAAATGTTATAGGTTTTAACAAGTACACCACAATGCTGATCAGCATCCATCCTTTTTCTATGTAAAGTTTTGTACAGACTTATTAAGAATGGGTATCTGTTAATGTAGCTGTTGTATGTCCATATATTTTCTTTTATGTCACATCCAAATATTCTGAAGATGAACCGATAATTTACAAACTCACAGAATTTAAAAAGACCCAAGTAATGAAAAACCAACATGTACTGTTAAAAATTAAGGAAATAAAATATTGCAGCGTACACTGCCATGCTCTGGAGCCAAGTAATTTTATGACAATATTGAATTCAAAGGCACAAGCTGACCCAATACTTGCCGAACATATAGCTACAATGTAGTACTAGTAGCAGGGAGGAACATACTTCCCCTGATATCCAGGATGAGATCATGTATATCATAACAAATCAGATTTGCACCGCATTAGTTTGTAACTGAATGCAACACTAATAATTTTTTTCGCTCTCATAGCCCATGAAACAACAACTGTTTCGACCCGGTAGCACATATCGGTGTGTCTTCGACATCTGAGTAGAGATCTTATCAGTATTTATGTCTGTTACGGCAAGAAGGGTAGATTTTGAACTATTATACACATACTTTGTTAACTCAGGTAATTAAAATTGTACTTGGTCAAGCCTTCTTTGATACTCTTAAATGTCCCAAGAATGTACCATTTTGGGTTCAGTAATAAAACAAAATTGGCGAGAACCAACCCCTCTGCTGTCCACTTTATTTAGCCCCAGCTATGCCTCTGTACAGGGATAATTTCAATTATGTAACTTTGGTATTATTTTCATAATTAGCAGATAACTAACAATAAACTGTATTGTATTTCAAGCTTTACAGAGGTTAATCATGGGCATTACTAGTACTGTTGCAAATTAACAGCGCTATGTCACACAAGGATATCCTATATATGCAAATCTGAACATCAGACATTTTCTTACTTTCCATACTCTTTTAATTTTCCAAGGTAGGCATTCTTTATTTTGTATATAATTGTATTAACAAATCATTATACAGTAATCAATATGCAATCCTGTAAATTTGCTGTATTTTTCAGAAATTATTTTTGCTATCTAAATTTAACTAAATTTTAATTTTGAAAAACTTTTTCTTTTGTAAACATACCATTTCAACAGGTAGTAAAATGCCATAGTCCTCCAAGATTATCTGGCTATGGAAAGAAGAGAATCCTCTAAATGTCTTTCATTTCCCTGTATGTTGAAGATGAGTGCAACTTTTACTCTGCCGAAAGTCTACACCGAGTTTGTAACGATGTAAAGTGCATACTGTTACGTATACAGTAAGAGAAAGATTCGTTGTAAAAAGTTATGGTGAAACAACGCTGGGGTGTGCAGCTGTGTGCTCCACACTGAGGAAGGAACTGTGACGTGTAAGCCTGTGACGTGGAAGCTTGCGGCCAGTGGGATGCTGGGATGCTGACCACATGAACCTGCTCGGAAGTAGCCTGGATCCAGTCTCATTCCGATAGCTGACTTGGAGCAGTAAAGACGTAATACAGATTACTATTCAGAGTTGATGCTAGTATTGAGGTAATTATTGCATACTCATATTATTAGCGGGTTACTATCTCGTTGGGGACTAGCAACCCCACAGATACGAGAATACTATAATTGGTCCCTAGAATGCAATTACGCAGGTAGAGGGACGGAATTATACAACATTGGCGACGAGGATTTAAAATGCCGATTTGAACATACGGTCGACTGAAGCGCAGCGAATTTGCTTGAAAATATTTGAGAGTCGTTTTTATATAAAATCGATATCTTACATTTGTCGTGTTATTAATAAATTTGTTGTGACTTTGTTTGTACGCTTAATTAAATATGAATTAAACTGGTGCAAACTTTTCAGGTTTTCTGAAGTTTTGAAACCGGTGGAAAGTTTTTAAAAAGTCACGTGTTTATCACGCCATCATTGAATGTTCATAATCGGAAATAGGTTGTATTGTCTTTTGGGGGATACACATTTCCGGAAATTGATTTTCTGAAATTGAGACACGAACAAGCGGTTATTTTTGCTTGTTTTTGTGAATAAAAAGAAGTTTATTTTTTGCTAACATAGGTTGAAATGCAATTGTTTTGTCTTATAATTACTATTAGAATGGATTGACTGGCAAAAGTAAAAATAGACACCTGTAGCAGGTGGGAATTATTAAGACTGCCGGTTGTGGTCAATAAAATTGCCGATCAAATCTGTAGTATTAGAGAGGAAGGGGTACAATTCAACAGGGAGAGACTGGCAAATATCCATTATTTTATTATTTCTCCAGAATTGTTTGAAATGATAGACTATACCACAACGGTGTCTGATTTCACAGATCTTGATCTTTTAAACATGTATCAGAGATTGAAAAAGGTTGAGAAACCAAGGGTGGGCAAGAGTGATGAATTGCTTTCCCAGAAAGTGTCCTCACCGTGCATACACGGTGTTTCATCACCCCCTGCGTCGGTCCCCGAACCGACTCGGGTTTATAAACCTCTAGTTTCAGCACCGATGAAAAGTAATAATTTCTTAGATACTGATCAAGAATCCCAATTATACATAGGGTCATTAGATAGTAATGATTCATGCAGACCATTTCCAATTGTGAGTCAACAAAGGGTGGTGGCTGGAGATTTATAACAGGGTCAGATAGGAGACATGCGTTTGCAGCAGGGTACATACGTTGTTTCTTCGGCCCCGGTACAATCTGGGATATCAACAGTATGCCCTGATGTGACACATATTCCTCCAAATACTGTAACCCAACAACAGTACAGTACAGCACATGTACAACATACACCACCTGGTATGTTAAGGGGTACACATATTATAACACAGGGTAAATTAACACAAGGTAGTAATACATATTCAGTGCCCCCGCCACCTATCACGGTTCAACAAGAACCGAACATGTTGAACGAAATGTACAATGTCTTACAACAAATGAAGTTAGAGAGCGACATATTGGTGGATTCAACACGTAAGCATACATCGGGTTTACCAGACGTATCACATGACTACAATCGGAATCAATACCATCCTTCTGACCAATCATAAGTTCAATCATGGAGACCTATGATTCCTACATCAAGGTATGACAATCAGTCTGAGTCATCACACTCACCAGATAGAAATCGTGGTAACCGCCACCGTGAACCAACCATCCATAATCGTCGTCGACGTCTTCCGGCTACTACCCAGCGACGCCGTGACCATTATGATAGTTATTATTCTCCAACAGATGAATCTGATGAATACTCGCAGACAGAGGTGGATGAACCACAAGTGGCACACTCCTCACATGAGGATCGTCTAGATGATAATCGACGTACACCACCTCGAGTACCACCAATAAGAAAAGGCATCAATATGGATATGCAGCAAGACCGTCGCTATTTCATGAGGATGTACAAATCCTTGAAGTACACCGGCAAGACTAGCTGAAAAGTATTCTACACAAAGCTTAGGGGATATGCCCACACTGCCGGATGGACAGACGAACGAAAGAAAGATAAACTTTTGTGGAGTCTGGAGGACAAGGATGGGGAGTACTTCACGTTATTATTGGAACGTGACCCACAGATTACTTATCCAGAAATAATCGAGAAGCTGGAAATGCGATTTGGATTCCAGGATGTACCGGAAATGTTCATGATACAATTTAATAATTGCAAACAATTGCAATAAAATCTGTGATTAAAAAAAAAATAATTGCAAACAGGATAAGCATGAATCCCTGGAATACTGGGCAGACCGGGTATTGTCTTTTGCAAATAAAGCCTTTCGTGAACGCTAAGGTTCTGTCAGGGGTGCTATGATTTGGATGCTGGACAGCACGCATGTGTACAAAAACCCCAATCAATGGAGGCAGCTATTGATACACTAAGGTGGTATCAATACTCTAAGAAGGCGGTACAGGCAAACCGGAATATGGAGACGACTAAGGATCTGGTAACATTTGATCCGGTAAAACCAGTGTCAGTCCAAGCCACTGGTATGAAAAAACGCAAGACTCCGAATGAAAATTTAATATGGAGAACCAAATGAAGGAGATGATGGCAAGCTTAAAGGCGATAGGTGAGCAACTTAATGAGAAACCTGTTAGGTCACGAGAAGGTGCTTCATCTAACAGAAACTGGAGAAGCCGACCGAGTAGTCCGGAGCCCACTGGACCGCGACAAAATCCGGAAACTAGACGCTATTTTCAGTGTAATAAGAAAGGACATTTAAGAGGAGACTGCCCCGATAACAATAAACAATTTCAAGGAGAAGGCCAGTCGTCTTTAAAGAAAAGAGAGAGAATTGCTTTTAAGTCAAGATATAGCGGGTCAGATGATGGCATAACTGGAACTGCCACATTTAATTACTTGGGAACAGCAAGAATGATAAGGATAGAGGTTGATATTCAGAACCAGAGGGTAAATGCCATCATTGATACGGTTCTTGTTACGATCTTGAAAGATCAAATTTTTTATCAGTTGCCATCGAAACCGTATACAGACAGGGAAACCCAGTTTCACCCAGTTGGTCGAGAGATGAGCATGAACTGTCGGGTTATGCAACCGATGTGTTTCTCTATACACGGTTTTGAGTTCAGACAGAGTTTACATGTGGCACCAATAGATTGTGATATACTGCTGGGAATGGATTTCCTAAGTAGGTACAGGGCCAATCTGGACTTGGGAAAGTTAACACTGACTTCAAATGGAGAAACCATGAATGTAACTTTTGGTCCTCAATCTAAACCTTCAGTTAATCGGGTAGCAATACTAACCCGTACAGTACTTCCCCCCAGTTCGGTTGTCAGGCTAACATGCGAGACTACTCCGCAGAGCAAAGATTTTATTGTGGAGCATACCGAAATGCAGTCACTTCTGATACCAAGAACTGTTTGTTCTAAGACAAATAAACCAGAGCTGTGCTTTGTCAATGTAACTGACAAAAATATAATCCTGCACAGTGGACAGGAAATTGCCACTGTTGAAGAGGCGCAAGTCTTAGGTGCTGAAACAGAATCAAACATTCCGAAAACTAGGATCTCGAAAAAGACAGATACTATACCAAAACATACAGAAGAGTTGCTTAAGTTGTCCACAGATGGGCTGGATAAACACCAGAAGTCTGAAGTAAAAAGGTTGTTGTCAGAAT
>JYMV01015883.1_pt1 | contig 18162 bp, 10 predicted proteins | sample 338911 | NCBI WGS metagenome assembly JYMV01 (sample SAMN03354496, study PRJNA234377) | hydrothermal vent metagenome | biome: Deep sea; feature: Hydrothermal plumes at the Eastern Lau Spreading Center, Western Pacific Ocean; material: Seawater | place: Tonga | collected 2009 | depth 2000 m m
CAAATATGAAAAAGGTTGAGGCGATCATCAAACCGTTCAAGCTGGATGAAGTGAAAGATAAGTTGAACGAGATCGGGGTAAAGGGAATAACTGTCAGCGAGGTGAAGGGGTTTGGCAGGCAAAAGGGCCATACTGAGCTGTATCGTGGTGCAGAATACGTGGTGGACTTTCTTCCCAAAATTAAAATGGAGATCATCGTCAGCGACAACCAAGTGGAGGATGTGATCAATACCATAATGCAGGCCGCACAAACCGGCAGGATCGGCGATGGAAAAATATTTGTAATAGATCTTCAGGATACTGTGCGGATTCGTACCGGAGAGCGCGGAGAAGATGCTATTTGATCCAAGAGTTCTGTGAACGGCAAACTGTTTCCTGTCTAAAGAATAATCGCAATTTTCCCAATCCGGGATGGCTGGATTTCATATATAAAGCTGGGGCCGTAATGACGGCACCAGTTTTTTGCGTCTTTTTTTATAATTACATTCTCTAACTATTTTTTGCAGGAGAACTTTTAATGACCCCCAAAGAGGCAGTAGATTTCGCAAAAAAAAATAATGCTCGAATCGTAGATATGAAGTTCATGGATCTACTTGGATCCTGGCAGCATTTTTCTGTGCCTATGTGTGAGTTGGAAGAACATCTGTTTGAAGAAGGACTGGGGTTCGATGGCTCCAGCATCCGGGGATGGCAGGCTATCAATAACAGCGACATGCTGGTCATTCCCGATCCGGCCACCACGGTCATGGACCCGTTTATGAAAGACGCAACGGTTAGCATGATTTGTAATATCGTCGACCCGATCACCAGGGAAAAATACAGCCGCGATCCTCGCAATATCGCTCAGAAAGCGGAAGCTTATCTTAAATCTACTGGAATTGGAGACACTGCCTACTTTGGACCGGAAGCGGAATTTTTCGTTTTTGACAATGTTCAATACGATTCCAACGCGAATGAATCGTTTTATTCGATCGATTCTGTTGAAGCAAAATGGAACACCGGCCGGGATGAAGACCCAAACCTGGGTCACAAACCAAGACATAAAGAAGGTTATTTCCCGGTAGCTCCCAACGATACGCTTCAGGATATTCGCTCTGAAATGATGTTGCTCATGGAGCAGGTTGGTATCACCATGGAATGTCACCATCACGAAGTAGCAACGGGGGGACAATGTGAAATCGATATGCGTTTTGCTCCACTGGTTAAATGTGCCGACAGCCTGATGTGGTACAAATACATTGTTAAGAATGTTGCCCGGGCGCATAACAAGACCGCCACCTTCATGCCCAAACCCATGTTTGGCGATAACGGAACCGGGATGCATGTCCATCAGAGCATCTGGAAAGATGGCAAGCCCCTGATGGCCGGAAACAGTTATGCGGGTTTCAGTGAAATGGGTATGCACTACATCGGCGGTATTTTGAAACATTCCCGCGCGATTTGTGCTTTTGCTGCACCGACCACTAACTCCTACAAACGGTTGGTACCTGGCTTCGAAGCGCCAGTCAACCTGGCCTATTCCAGCCGCAACCGGAGCGCGGCCATCCGGATCCCCATGTACTCGCCCAGTCCCAAAGCAAAGCGATTGGAAATTCGTTACCCAGATCCTTCTTGTAATGGTTATCTGACTTTCTCAGTAATGCTTATGGCTGGCCTGGATGGCATTGAAAATAAAATTGACCCAGGTGAACCCCTGGATAAAAATATTTACTCCCTAGGGCCGGAAGAGTTGGCGAACATTCCCACCTTGCCTCACTCTTTGGACCAGTCCCTTCAGGCTCTGGAGGATGATCATGAGTTTCTCCTTAAAGGCGATGTGTTCACCCAGGATTTGGTCGATACCTGGATTGAATATAAACGTGAAAATGAAATAGACCCCTTGCGACTGCGGCCGCATCCCCTGGAATTCGAAATGTATTACGATTGCTGATTCCAGAGAATTTAAAAACCCCCTGGGTCTGCCTAGGGGGTTTTTTTTGTGATAAATTAGGCAGGTGCTAAGCTGGATATTGCATTAGAAGTTTTAAATCACCCCAACCCCATTCTACCCCATTCGGGGCATGAAGTTTAAGGAAGAGGATATAACTGGGGCATGAAGGCTGAGGAAGAATATAACTCCCTCTTTGAAAAAGAGGGGTCCATTGAAGCTCCCGCTTCCACGAAGGGGGTTGGGGGGATTTGCTTTTTCTGCCTGCGTGATATCTCTTTATTTACCTTCATTCCCCAAAGGGGTACAACGGATTATTGCTATCCGCCCCCACGGCCAGTGGTAATAATTATTTCATGACCCTCAACAAAAAACTGATCACTCGAATTCACCAGTGCCAACCCTGGGACGAAACGCTGCCTTTGCAGGCTTTTGGCTTTCGTGAACCTGAAACTGCATGGAAAAACCTCGTTGCCTTGGCGGGTCATGCCCAATTTGAAAAACTATATCCCGATTTCTTCCGGGTTTTGTTGGAACTGATTTCAAGTTCGCATAACGCGGATATGGCATTGCACAATTTCGAGCGCTTTTCCGAGAAAATTTTGGACAAAGATCATTTATACACGCAACTGACCGAATCGCCTTCCTTATTTGTAGCTCTGGTTTCTTTGTTTTCCGGCAGTCAGGTACTTACCGATGTCTTGCTCAATGAACCGTCATATGTTGATTGGTTGAGTCGATCGGAGACCTTGGCCAATTCTAAATCGAAAGATTTGCTGATGCGTGACTTCTATGAAATGGCCGGGAAAGAATTTCAAAGCAAAAGTATTCTTTCGGTTCTTCGAAAATTTAAAAAGAGGGAATACATACGAATCGGATTACGCGACCTGTTGGGTAAGGTTGGCTTCACAGAAACGGTTGAGGATATTTCCAATCTTGCCGATGTTTGCCTGCAAGCCGCCTATGAACATGCCGACCGGGAATTACGGAAAAAGTATGGACACCCCGTTTATCAGGATGCCAATGGAAACTGGATAGAATCGGAATTTTCTATTCTTGGTATGGGTAAACTAGGAGGCCGCGAACTCAATTACAGTTCCGATATTGACCTGATTTATATTTATTCTTCCAGCCAGGGAGAAACGCGTCCTTTGAGCGAGGGCGATCCATTCTTATCCAGCATCACCAATCACGAATACTTCACCAAACTTGCGTTGGGAATCACCAAGTCCCTCAACGAAATAACCTCAGATGGCAATGTGTTCCGGGTTGACTTGGAGCTTCGACCGGAAGGGGAAAGTGGTGAAATTGTAAATTCCCTGGCCAGTTGCGAAATTTATTACCAGTCCTGGGGAAGAACCTGGGAAAGGCAGGCCCTCATCAAGGCCCGTGTTTCGGCGGGCAGTGAAAATCTGGGAAAAGAATTCTTCGAAATGATCGAACCATTTATTTACAGGAAAAGCCTGGACTTTGAGGCCATTGAGGAAATAAAGTCCATGAAATATCAGATCAATAAAAGCCTCAAGGGAAAACACTCAAAGGGAAATATCAAACTGGGATTCGGCGGCATCCGGGAAGTGGAATTCACCATCCAGGCCTACCAATTATTACTGGGCGGAAGGGATAAAAGCCTGCGCGTTCGCGATTCTCTGGGAGCCATGAAAACCCTTTACGAAAAAAATATCCTGACTGAGGAGGATCATAACCACCTCCGCGAGGCTTACATATTTCTGCGCAACCTGGAAAACCGTGTGCAGATCACTTTTGGCCTGCAAACCTACCTCCTGCCGGATAACGAGACAGATCTTGCGGTGCTGGCTCGAAAAATGAGGATAGTTGGCGATAGCCAGAAAAACTTGGCCGACAACCTGATGAAGGAATACGAAACCCATACCCGTTTCGTGGGAAAGCTATTTGCTGAACAATTTGTCGAAAAAGAAAAACGGGAAGCGGCAGAAACTCTTTCCCGTGAATGGGACCGTTCCCGGATAGGGGAGGAACAGTTTACCGAAAGCATGCTGGCGGAAATTCCCCTACTTCCCGATCCGAAAAGAGCTTACAGGCTTCTGGAATCTTTTCGTGACGGGGCGCAGTTTTCGCATCCTTCCGTGCAAAGCATTCAGGAATTTTACAGCATCATTCCTAAAATATTTCAGCAGTGCCGAAAGGTCCCCAAACCAGATTCCGCCATAGAGAACTTGTGCCGGTTTGTGGAAGCGACCGGAGCCAGAGAATCTTTTCTCGAACTATTCCAGAGCAATGAAAAATTTCTTGAGTTATTGCTCATACTTTTTGGAAGCAGCGGAATGCTCTCGCAAATTCTGATTAAGCGGCCTGATCTGGTAGATGTGCTGACCGACATGGAGGCCATTTACCGATTCAAGCTGGCAGAGAAAATACAGGAAGATTTAAACCGCGTCTTAAAGTCCTCTCCGGATTTTGAGTCCAGGTCCCTGGCGCTTCGGCGTATTAAGCAAGCCGAAGAGCTTCGCATCGGCGTGCGCTATTTGATCAAAGAAGCTGACCTTGCGGGGACCCTGGAAGACCTTTCCAATCTTGCTGATGTTTTTTTGGAGACTGTTTATCGAATCGCCTGTGAGGAACTCAAAAAAATTTCTGGCAACCACAACGATTTTTGCATCATTGGCATGGGCAAGCTGGGGGGGCGTGAATTGAATTTTGGCTCGGACCTTGATGTCCTGCTGGTTTACGATGAAGGGGAGGGCTATCCTCCTCCCGAAGGATTTGCCAGTCACTATTCCGCCCTTTCGCAGATGATCTATAAACTGACTTCGGAAATGACCTCGGCAGGTTATGCCTATAAAATTGATACCGATCTCAGGCCCGAAGGCGATGCGGGGGTGCTGGTGCTTTCTATTCAGGGCTACGAAAAATATTTCCAGTCCCGCGCCAGAGTCTGGGAGCAGCAGGCTCTGGTGCGGGCACGATTTGTGGCAGGCAAAGCTGAGGTCGGAAAAAAATTCATCGAGTCGGTCCACCAGTTTGTCTATCAGGACAAATTTGAATATGGGTCTCTCATAGAAATATCGCGCCTGCGAGAAAGAATGGAACAGGAACTGGCAAAAGAATCCACAAAAGGCAAGAATGTGAAACTAGGATTCGGCGGTTTGGCCGATATTGAATTCGCTGTGCAAATTCTCCAGTTGATGCACGGCAAAAAGTTTCCGCGCCTTCGGCAAACCAATACCCTTTCAGCTTTGCAAAGTTTTGTGACTCTTGGATTGGTCGACCAGGGTATGGCGGAAGAATTTCATGACAGCTACCTTTTTCTGAGAAACCTGGAATGCGCTTTGCGGATCATTCGCCAGACTCCCACCAACACCCTTCCAAAAGATAAAAAAGAGTTAGCGCCTTTGGCGCGTTTACTCGAATACGAAGGTGAGGATGCTGAAACCCTGGCAGACTCCCTGCTCACCGATTATGACTTCCATACCCAACGAGTGCGAAAACATTATCGCAAAACCATCGGCAACCTCCTCCGTGCCCACTAACCACTTGGCGTGGGGCCAATGAGCAATAGCTTTCATCGGCGAGCACCTGTGTTCTCGGCTCAACGAGTCATTGCTATCTGCTTCCCCTGCCAAGGGGCCACCAGACGTGGGGCTGAGGCAACCTATTGTTGGCCAGCAAAAGCCATTGCTAGTCGACCCCACGCTTAGTGGTGCCTTGGTTGAGTTTATAGTCGATGCTATCGATCAAGGCTTGCCAGCTGGCTTCGATGATATTTTCGGAGACCCCTACGGTTCCCCATTTGGAATGATGGTCGCCGGATTCCACTAACACCCGGGTTTTGGCGCGGGTGCCTTTTTTTTCTTCCAGAATGCGCACTTTGTAGTCGTAGAGATTAACTTCTTCAAGTTCCGGGTAAAATTTGACCAGAGCTTTTTTGATGGCTTTATCCAGAGCGTTGACTGGGCCGGTTCCCTCGGCGGCAGAAACCTCTTGAATGCCGTTGACTCTTAATTTGACCGTGGCTTCGGAGATAGGTTCTTCATCTTCCCTGCGTTTTTCAACGATGACGCGGAACCCAATAAAATCGAAAAAGATTTCTTTTTGGCCGAGTGCATCACGCATCATCAGCTCAAAAGAAGCCTCGGCGCCTTCGTACTGAAAGCCCAGGTTCTCGGATTCTTTCAGCGATTCAAGAATTTTCTGGACCTTCGGGTCCTTGTCGTCCACATCTAATCCATACTCCTTGGCCTTGTGAAGTATATTGCTTTTTCCAGAAAGGTCGGAAACCAGAATGCGCTGGTGGTTGCCCACTTTTTCAGGTTCGATGTGTTCATAGGTTTGAGAATTTTTGCGCACTGCGCTGACATGCACACCGCCTTTATGGGCAAACGCACTTTTTCCCACAAACGGTTGCTGGTTCCAATGTGCTTTATTGGCCAGCTCATCCACAAACGCGGAAACATCTTTCAGGGATTGCAGTTGTTCATCCGTGACACAGTTGATCCCCATTTTTATTTTCAGGTTGGGAATGATGGAGACCAAGTTAGCGTTACCGCAGCGCTCTCCATAACCATTGATGGTGCCCTGCACCTGCTCGGCTCCAGCTTGAATGGCATTGAGCGAGTTGGCGACCGCCACCTCTGAATCGTTGTGGGCATGAATGCCCATTTTTACTGAGATTAAATTTTTTACCTCTCCAAAGATCGAACGCACCTCGTGCGGCAGCGTCCCGCCATTGGTGTCGCATAGGACAATCCAGTCGGCTCCTGCCGATTCGGCTTCTTTTACAGCCTTGATGGCATATTCCGGATTATTTTTATATCCATCGAAGAAATGTTCGGCATCAAACAGGATCTCATCGCGCCGTTTTTTCAAGTAGGCGATGCTCTCAAAAATCATGCGCAGGTTTTCATCCAAGCTGGTGGATAAGGCATCTTTCACATGCAAGTCCCATGTTTTTCCGAAGAGGGTCACCACCTGCGTTTCAGTTTTCAGCAGGGCTTGCAGAACAATATCATCTTTCACTTTTTTATCGGGGTAACGGGTACTGCCGAAGGCGGTGATCCGTGTTTGGGAAAAGTGGGCGCGTTGGGCCTTCTCAAAAAAATCGACATCTCTGGGATTCGATCCGGGCCAGCCGCCTTCTACATAATGTACCCCCAGTTCGTCCAGTTTATGGGCGATGCGGATTTTATCCTCAACGGTGAAGGAGATGCCTTCGGCCTGGGATCCATCCCTGAGTGTGGTGTCATAAATTTTTACGGAACTCATATCTAAACAGCTTTCACTTTTTTCGCGGTTTTCCTTTTGGCATTCATTTTACCGGGTTTTCCCTCCATATTAAAAGCATCGTGCAAGGCGTTGACGGCAAGTTTGGAATTTTTTTGTTCAATGATGCAGGACACTTTGATCTCGGAGGTACTGATCATCAATATATTTATTTTATGCGCAGACAAAGTTTTAAAAATTTGCGCTGCCACCCCTGAGTGACTTCGCATGCCCGCCCCAACAATGGAGATTTTAGCAATTTTAGCATCGGAGCTGACATGGGTAGCATGGATTTTTTTTGCCACTTTATCCATGATGACCATGGCTTCCCTCAAATCTTCTCGTTGCAGCGTGAACGACATGTCGGTATGCCCCTGTTCGCTGACATTCTGAATGATCATGTCCACGGAGATGGAAGCATGTGCCAAAGGTGCAAAAATATTGGCGGCGATGCCCGGTTGGTCGGGAACTTCCTTCAGGGTAATTTTTGCCTGGTTCTTGTCGCACATGATTCCGGAAACCACCGGTTGTTCCATATTCGGATCCTCCTCGCAAATCAAAGTTCCCTTATCCCCTTCCTTGAAAGCGGATTTTACGATCAGGGGCATCTGGTATTTATGGGCAAACTCCACACAACGAATTTGCAGGACTTTGGCTCCCAGACTGGCCATTTCCAGCATTTCATCATACGATACCACATCAAGCCTTCTAGCTTGCGGCACGATTCTTGGGTCGCAGGTATAAACCCCATCGACATCGGTATAGATTTCGCATTGCCGCGCTCCCAGCGCAACTGCCAGGGCTACCGCCGAGGTGTCCGACCCGCCTCGCCCTAAAGTTGTCACATCGCCTTCCGGGTTGATGCCCTGGAATCCGGCGACCACGATCACATGATTTTTCTTCAGCATTTTGCGCGCCCGCTGGGCATCAATATTCTTGATGCGAGCACGGGTGTGGGTGCTGTCTGTTTGCAGGCCAATCTGCCTTCCCGTCATGGAAAGGGCGGGAATGCCACGGGTTTGCAGGGCGATGGTCAGTAGGGCGGCCGAAATGCGCTCGCCGGATGACAAGAGCAGGTCGATTTCCCTGCGGGCTGGATTTTTAGACAGACTGCGTGCCATTTTCAGCAATTTATCGGTTTCCCCCGCCATAGCGGAAACTACGACAACAATATCGGTGCCGGTTTTTCGTATTTTGACAATTCGGTCGGCCACACGTTCGATCCGCTCCAGGGTTCCCACCGAGGTGCCGCCATATTTTTGTACGATCAAAGATTTATTCATAAATTAGTTTGCCAGAAAAGCCGTCAATAAACTGGGTGCGCTGGTAGCAATATATTTTTGTACGATCAAAGATTTGTTCAAAATTGGTTTGCCAGAAAAGCCGTCAATAAATCGGGAGCGTTAGGGAATAATTTTCCTGTTTCTAAAAGTTGTTCATCATATTGTTTGGTGTTTCCCGATGCGGCGGGATAAACCAGATAGGGAACCACAGACCGATCATATTTCATCAATTGAGCGGAGCTGATATGGTTGACCACCACCAGTAATTTTATATTTCCCATCGCCTCCATTGCCTGGACCAGTGGGCCAATGACCTGGGCATCGAAGTCTTCGATCATTAAAATCTTATCGTCAATATCGCCTTTGAGCGAAACTTCTTCTCCTGCTGAAATGTGCAGGAAAACGACATCTTTGTTTTCCAGTTCCTTGAGTGTCGCAGAAACTTTTGCGGAATAATTGGTGTCGGAAAACCCGGTTGCTCCTTCCACTTCCACGACATTCATTCCGGTGAGCTTGCCGATTCCCTTAACCATCAAAGATGCGGAGATTAAAGATGCGCTTTTTTCATACCGTTCCCGGAAGGAGGGCAGGTTGGCGAGTTTGCCGTTTCCCCAAAGCCAGATACTGTTGACCGGGTCTTTTCCTTCGGCAACACGTTTTTTGTTGTAGGCATGGTTGTGAAAAATAATTTGCGCCTGGTTCATCACGAAGACCAGTTCGCGAACCGCGTTTCCCTCCGGCATGAATTGGCGGATTCCCTCGCCGATGAGTTCGTTGGGCGGAGACAACCTTTCTGAAATTGGCGGCATTTTTATAAACATCAGGTTATGATACCCGCCACCATTATGGAACGTAACCGGAGTATCGACTACTTGTTCTTTAAGGGCATCCATGAGAAGGCCGGAATCATCATGGGAAAGATGCTCGCCAGTATAATCTTTCATGACCATATCATCATGGGTGGGTTGCAGGGTGACCAGATCGCAACAGAGCGCAACCTCATCCGGTGCTGGTTTTACCCCTAATCCTATTGCTGAAAGCTGAGCGTGGCCCGAAGAATATTTTTTTGGATCGAGGCCCAGAAGTCCCAGACAGGAGATTTCATTTCCCGGATACAAATCATCCGGTATGGTTTGAACGGGTCCGTATGTTGCGTTTTGCGTCAGGGCATCCAGGTTAGGGGTGTCGGCCAACTGCAAAGGAGTTTTATTATCTCTTTCCGCGAAGGGCCTGTCTGTCAGACCCGCCACGATAACAACTAAATATTTCATTTTTTAGGGGTAAAGGGATTGAGAACCTGAGTGTTACCAGGAATTTCGTTCCTCTAACAAATCCATATCCACGTTGTGGCAATTCGCGTACCTTGTCGAAAGGGTGCGCTCATGGCCCTGTGCAATTTTCAGAGGTACGCCTGATTATAACTTAATTTTTCTATTTCCCCAACTTATTGAGAAACAAACCACTAGGCCCGGCGAGCCGCCGGTGGCAACTGGCAATGGCTTTCACCGGCGAGCAACCGTGTTCTCGGTTTAATGAGCTATTGTTCATTGGGTTCAGCGAGTTATGCTTATCCTTTTCCTTTACCTTTACCCCTTCGGGGCACGAGAGCTTAGGTAGAATATCACGGGGCATGAAGGCTAATGAAAAGGATATCACGCATACCCCGAATGAGGTATCACGCCGGACGCCTGGTGGCGTGGGGTAATGCTGGGTCCGGCATTGATTTCCCGGTTCTTATAGGCTGGGTAAAGTTGAGTTTTATTTTTAAAATCATACTGTTATGGACGTAAAATGGCTTTTGTGATACTGTTTCACAACGCAAAATTAAGGAGACTTTGCTGATTCCCGCATAAGAAACCTTGGTTTTACTCAAACCTAGCACGGGGAGAAGAAGGAGAGCATATGTATGAAGTTAAAGAGATTTGTAGGAATGGCGAATCTCTACCCCTCAGTACCACCGATGGAGCTCTAAGAATTGTATTTATTGGAACAGGCTCCGCGTTTGCCAAACGCAGGCGCCAGTCTAATATGTTGGTCATTCAGGGAAACCACCATGTCTTGATAGACTGCGGTACCCAGGGGCCTTTAGCCCTCAACGACCTGGGCTTGAGTGTTTTGGATGTCCGTTGTTATCTGCCCACCCACAGTCACGCGGATCATATTGGTGGGTTGGAAGAAGTTGCCCTGATGAATCGGTACACTCCCAATATCTCTACGCCTGACATGATTATTTTGCGGGATTATCAGGATATTCTCTGGACCAAAAGCCTTTCTGGTGGTTGCGAATATTGTGAGGCGAACCAGGGCCGCCCTCTTCAGTTAACGGATTTTTTCAACATTCTTCGTCCACAAAATATTGAAATTGAGGGGAGAAAGTTCTGGGTCTACAAGCACGGGCCCATTGAGCTCGTCATCATGCGAACGCGGCATTTTCCTGATACGGCCATCAGTGTGGATGAGTCGCAGTGGTGTTCGGGAGTGTTCATCAACCGTAAAGTCTGGATTTCGGGGGATACCATGTTCGATGCGGACTATCCTATTCGTTTTGCCAAGTTGGCGGAAGTCATGTTTCATGACACGCAATTATTTTTTGGCGGCGTACATGCTTCTTATCAGGAACTGATGACATTGCCCGAGGATGTCCGGAAAAAAAATGTTTCTTTACCATTACGGAGATAATTGGGACAAGCCGGAAACCTGGGCCGGCGGGACGGACAAATATACTGGCGATCCGATTAAAGACGGATTTTTGGGTTGGACTGACCAACGCACCGCTTACGATTTTTACTGATTTTTATATTAGGAATTAGATAAGTATTAACTGCGGTTGGGGGAGCTTCTTGCATGAGTTATCAGATCACTCTGAATACCTGGTCGGGAGCCGATAAAGCGGAAGCGGCTGAAAAGCTTGCCAAAGTGTTCCGATTTGGCAACGAAAAGGCCATGACTGTTGTGGATCGTTTATGCCAAGGCTTGCCTTGGCGTTTTGACAGGCGCGTTCCCGATCATCAGGCGGATATGGCGTCTACCTATCTTCGGGGCTTGGGGTTTGCTGTTGACATTCAGCCTGTCGAAGGCGAGATCGAGCTCCTGCCCGATTCCGTTGCTACGGCAGAGGTTGCGGTAAAAGAAGAATCCGATATCTCCACACAGAAAGACGGCTACCGGTTCAAGTTTCAGGGTGATGGCCGAACTTTTTTTAATGTTATTTTTCTCAATCTGATCAAGACGGTATTCACTCTGGGTATTTACCGGTTTTGGGCCAAAACCAATATCCGCCGATATATCTGGTCGCAAACCTTGTTCGCGGGAGACCGCTTTTCCTATCATGGTACCGGCAAAGAGCTAATTCTTGGTGCCGTCATGGTTGGAATTGTTGTAATAACATTTGGTGCGATAAATGCGTATGTCTTTTTCAGTGTTGGGCCTGTTGAAGGTCAACTGGTTTCCAACCTGATTTCCTTTATCATTGCCTTCCTGCTTCCTTTTCTCATGGTAAGAGCCTGGAGGTACCGTCTTTTCCGAACCGCTTGGCGCAATATCCGTTTGTCTTTCCGAGGGAAAGGAAAGGATGCGTTTGTTTTATATTTTATTCAAGGTATTCTTACCGCTTTGACTTTAGGTCTTTACTGGCCATTTTTCAAAATGAAGACTGAAAAATTCTGGCGGGAGAACTCATGGTTCGGGGATGTGCAATTCCGGTTTTCCGGTGCGGGAAAGGATTTTTTTAAGAAATTTATTCTTACTGTGATTCTCACCCCGATTACACTGGGATTTTATTTGTTCTGGTTTACTGCCGATTTGAAAAAGTATTTATGGTCCCACACCCATATTGGTGGCGCGACATTTCATTTCCCGATAACGGGAAAAGATTATATGAAATTAAAGGTGGGCAATTTTTTCATTATTCTGGGTACGGTTGGATTCGGCTACCCCTGGGCAGTAGTACGTAACCAGAAGTTTGTTACAGAAAACCTGACTCTGGCTGGAAATATTGAATTGAACCGAATTGTTCAGGAAATGAAAGACAGCGATGCATTTGGGGAGTCAGCTTTGGATGCCATAGATATTCCCATTGAAATCGGTTAATGGTACCTACTGTTTTCCATGAGCCAGCTAACAATAGCTCATTGGGTCCAGCGTCACGCTGGCGGCTAGGAGAGGGCGGGTATGACTGCTCGAAAATTGCAATTTGCAGGTTCTTTATTTGATGGCAGAAGCTCCCAAAAACATCTTGTCGATGTTGAACTCACTCCCCAGGCAATAATTCTCAAAGCTCCCGGCGACAAACCGATCCGTTGGGCCTATCCTCAGCTTCGCTGGGCCGCCGACACCAGTCCTTTCCATATTGAACATTGCGCAGAAGGTGACGAGGGTTTGGAAACTCTGGTGGTAGACGATCCTGATTTTTATAGAAGTGTTTTAGAGATTGCGCCGAAAAGTTTTTCTTCCCGCGAAAACGAATCGAAATTTAATTGGAAACTATACTCTGTAGGAATACTGGTTCTGATATTTTCTGCTTACGTATTTATTAAAACGGTTCCTTCATTTCTGGCTGACCAGATGGTCGAAAAAATTCCCATTGAATGGGAAGTGACGGTAGGCCAGTCCATATTAAAAATGCTTCCGGTGGCGCAGAAACCTGATCCGGAAGTCCTCAAGGTTTTGCAGGATACGGTCGATTTCCTGAAACAGTCATTGCCGGGCAACCCTTATGACCTGAAGGTCTATATATTACCCGTAGAACAGGTCAATGCCCTGGCTTTGCCAGGGGGACCCATCGTGATCTTTGAGGGCCTGATAGATAAGGCTGAGTCTCCAGAGGAATTGGCTGGCGTGCTCGCCCATGAAATCCAGCATATACTGCTCAGGCATTCCACTCGAGGGATTCTCCGGAACCTGGCGAAAAGTATGTTGGTGACTCTTTTCCTGGGGGATGTGAATTCTGTCATGGAAGGGATTGTCCAACTCGCGGGACAACTTGAAACACTGGGATTGAGCCGTGAAATGGAAGCGGAAGCCGATCAAAAGGGAATGGAATTGATCCTTGCCGCCAATATCGACCCGCATGGAATGATTCGAATTTTTAAAAAGCTCATGCAAGAGGATTTTTCGCAGAAGAAACTTCCGAAAGGAAAACCTGTTTCTGAAGAAAATGACCTTTCTTCCTATTTTTCTACCCACCCATCTAGCCAAAACCGGCTGGCCCGGCTTGAGAAGCAGATGAGATCTCATGAAAACAGAATTTGGACGCCTCTTTTTCCAAACCTGGACTGGAACGAAATTAAGTCAGAGAATTGATGCCCACCTCCAATTTTTCCACAACTCATGATTCCCAGCGTGTTTTCTGGTGCTGGGTCCTTATTTTTCTTTTTGCATTGTTTAGGTTGCCCGGATTTGGGGTACCGCTGGCTTCGGACGAATTGGCCATGGTTTCGCTTTGGGCACAAATGCCCACCTTGAAGATTTTTTCCAACTATCAATACCCCAATAACCATATTTTTCTGACCGTCATTCTCAGTTTTCTGCTCAAAACATTTGGCCTGAAAGAATGGTTGTTAAGGATGCCTCTATTGATCTGCGGGGCAGTCAGTATTTTTCTGAGTTACAAGTTGGGCAGGAGGGTTTCTGGAAACATTGCCGTAGGGTTGGCCACGGCTTTTCTGATGGTCATCAGTGAAAAGCATGTTTTCTTTTCCACCAACGCGCGCGGATACCTCGTGATCATGATGCTGGCGTTGATGGCAGTGACTGTTGTGCTGGATCGACTTGAAGGGCACCTACTAAAATTTAAAAAACTTTCCAATGGATTCAATGTAGTGCTGGCATTTTTTGGCTGGGTGGCTATTTGGATTCTGGGAACCTGGACGATTCCCACCTTTTTATTCTTTGAGGTTTCGGTTGCGATATTTTTGATGGGAATTTTGCTGTCAGGAAACCACGTATTTAAAAAAGCGTCTCTGCCCTTGCTTTCGACTGTGGTGGCAGGGCTCGTATTTTATTTGCAATACTACGTGTTGATCAGTCCGGCAATGCTCGCTGAGGCTACTTCAAACGCGGCGAAAACATCCTTGCCGTTGCTTTTTCCCGAACTTCTAGCTGAATGGATAAGCCCCTTTGAACCGGCAGGGTTTCTGTTTTTCTTGTTTGCCTTGGTGGGATTGAGTTGGTTGTTCCGGCAAAACCGGATTACGGGTTTTCTGATGGCCTTTGTTTGGCTGGGTCCCATCCTTATTGGAATCGCGGGTTTTTTGCTGGAAATACTTCCTGGCGTTCCACATGCCCGAACTTTTTTTTATCTGCAACCATTTTTTCTCCTGCTGGGTGTGATGGGTGTCCGGGAAACTGGAACATGGTTTTTAACATTGATGAAGCGAAATTCCGGCTTTCATGAAAAAGGTCTGCGGATCATGACAGGAGTTTTGGCAGGTATCCTTTTCCTGATTGCGGGTTTGAACTTTCTCCAGCATATTTATCCTCAGCGTCTGTCGCGGGCACCTTTGCAGAGGGTCCATGATTTTGTCCGAAAATTAAATCCGCATGACCTGCTTTTGGTTTCTCATAAAATGCATGTGGAGTTTTACCTGTATGGTGCCCGTGATACGCGAAATCGGATCGAGAATATTATGCGTGACAGACAATTGGAAAGTATTTATTTTCTGGATTATGAGAAAAAAAGCGTATCAGGAATTCAGGAGTCGGACAAAAAAGTAAAACCGATCCTGGACTTTCCCGCATTGACCGGGAATGCTGGAAAAGAGGGACCCACTCTCCCTGAAGAGGCTGTGGAAGTGGCCGGACGATTTGGCTCTTTTACTTTCTATCGATTAAAGCAGGACTGGTTACGGCCTCTGCCAGGATGGGAGAAAGCGGAACTGGACCCGGCTCCTTTGGGAACGAGACCCTTTATATGGGACCTTTCAGGAATCCGGCCCTTGATTCGGTTTGAAGATTCCTTTACGGTAGCGATAGAGAACAAGGAGCTGTCATTTTACCAGGCTTCGGGTTTGACCCTGAACTTGGTGGAAGTTGCGGGCAGTGAAAAATTTTTTTCGGCGGCCCTGTTGGGCGGGCGGATGAAAGAGGGTAATATTATTTTCGACCCCAGCTGGCTACCCAATGCATGGATTCTGGATCATCCCTATGGAAGCGATATTTTTAACCGCCACTGGAATCCGGCTGTTTTTATCTCTCAGGGCGCGGGACGCTTGTCGGTGATGGATGTAAAGTTTTCCCGGCGTCTGGGACATGGGGCGTTAAGGAATTTTTTGAGTTATCGGATTGATAAACCTGAGGTGGAAGGAAAATGATCGTCGTTACAGGAGGAGCAGGGTTCATAGGCAGTGCCTTGGTGCACAGCCTTAACCAGAAAGGTTTTGATGAGGACATCTGGGTGGTGGATGAAATGGACCACCCAGAAAAGCAGAAGAACCTGGATGCTCTTACCTATTCACGATGGATTGGTAAGGATATTTTTTTGCAGGAGGTCACAGGGTTAAAACTTCCTGCGTGCTCAGCGATTCTGCATATGGGAGCCTGTTCTTCAACAACGGAGACTAATGAAACCTATCTGCGCGAAAATAATTTTGAGTACACCCGATCCCTTGCCCAATACTGCTTGAAGAAGGATGTGCGTTTTATTTATGCTTCCAGTGCCGCAACTTATGGAGCGGGAGAGCACGGGTATTCTGATGACGAATCCCTGCTGGAAACATTGGCCCCTCTCAATCTTTATGGGGCCAGCAAACAACGGTTCGACCTTTGGGCCAAAGAGGTGGGAGCGCTAAAGGACATTGTGGGATTAAAATATTTCAACGTGTTTGGTCCGAACGAATACCATAAAGGCGATATGCAAAGTATGGTCCGCAAGGGTTTTTTGCAGGTGCGCGATGCGGGCGTTCTGAACCTGTTCAAATCTTACAAGTCCGGATATGGTGACGGGGGGCAGGAGCGGGATTTTCTATATGTGCGTGACGCGGTGGCAATGACCTTGTTTTTTCTGGAGCACGAGGATGTTGCGGGAATCTATAATGTCGGATCAGGCAGGGCGAGGAACTGGAATGACCTGGCTTCTGCGGTTTTTAAGGCGATGGATAAAAAAGTGGATATTAAATATATAGAGATGCCTGAATCTATTCGGGATCAATATCAATACCACACCTGTGCCGAAATGGGGAAAATACGGGCGGCGGGATATACGGGAACGACCGCTTCTTTAGAGGAAGAAATTTCAGACTATGTTAATAACTACCTGCTTCCCGACAAGCACCTTGGGTAACCCGCATATTGTAGGTGAAAACAGTCTGACTGCAGAAAAATCAAATCCCCCCAACCCCAGTTATAACCTCTTCATTAGCCTTCATGCCCCGCATGGGGTACTTCGTGGAAGGGGGAGCTTCACAATGGACCCCTCTTTTTCAAAGAGGGGCTGGGGTGATTTACAACCCTTCATGCAATATGCGGGTCAGCTGGCTTTGTGTTTTTCCAGGATTTTTTCCAGAGTTTGGGTGGTGGAATGGCCTTCGACAATGGGTATAAGCTCAACTCTTGCCCCATAACCTTCAACGATTTCCCGGCCGACAACTTCATCGATTTTATAGTCGTTTCCTTTTACCAGAATGTCTGGCCTGATTTCGCGAATGAGCTTTTCTGGAGTGGTCTCGTCAAAAAGGGTGATGTAGTCGATGTATTTTAAAGCGGAAAGAATGTTGGCGCGTTCTTTTTCATTTTTAATGGGCCGGTTTTCCCCTTTTAACTTTCGAACAGATTGATCGGTATTGAGTCCGACTACAAGAATATCTCCCAGGGATTTTGCTTTTTGCAGGAACTCGATATGTCCTCCATGGATAATATCGAAACAACCATTGGTGAACACCACTTTTTTATCCGTGCTTTTTGCCATGCTGATAATGGCTTTCAACTCTTCAAGTTTAAGAACGGTATGAGAAGTGCGTAACATCTCTTCGTGCAGAAATTCATTGATTTCTTCCAGGGTTATCACTGCGGTTCCCACTTTGCCGACAACAACGCTGGCGGCCATATTTGAAAGCCATGCGGATTCGTAATGACTGAAACCCGAAAACACCGCCATGCTGAAGACGCTGATGACTGTATCTCCGGCACCGGTAACATCAAAAACTTCCTTAGCCACGGTGGGAATGGATACGAGTTCCTCTTTGCTTTGATATAGTGACATGCCGTCTTTCCCACGTGTAATGAGGATGGCCTGTGCTCGCGTCAGGTTCAAAAGGTATTCGGCGGCCCGGCCCAGGTCTTCGTTGTTCTTGATCTTGATAGGAACCGAGCGTGCTACCTCTCTTTCATTGGGGGTGATGACGTTGGCACCTTTATAGAGAGAGAAATCCGAGCTTTTGGGATCGACGATGACAGATTTTTTGGATTTCTGAGCCCGGTGCATAATGGTTTTAATAATTTTTTCGGTCAGAATGCCTTTCTGGTAATCGGAGCAGATAATTCCATCCATTCCAGGGATAATCTGGTTGATATACTGAACCAACTTCTTTTCAGTTTCTTCAGTGATAGGGCGGTTATCTTCCTTATCAATCCTCAAAATCTGTTGGTTATGGGCAATGACCCTTATTTTGGAAGTTGTGGGGCGGTGAACGAACCGAAAAATTCCTTCGGTTTGAATAGACCGGTCATGGATGGTTTGTAAAAGTTTATCGCCTTTTTCATCCTGTCCAATGGCAC
>JYMV01012500.1_pt1 | contig 18155 bp, 17 predicted proteins | sample 338911 | NCBI WGS metagenome assembly JYMV01 (sample SAMN03354496, study PRJNA234377) | hydrothermal vent metagenome | biome: Deep sea; feature: Hydrothermal plumes at the Eastern Lau Spreading Center, Western Pacific Ocean; material: Seawater | place: Tonga | collected 2009 | depth 2000 m m
ATCCGAAAAGCACTTTCTATGCCATCAAGAATATTAAAACTACTTCCCATAATGGCACACCACGCACTACACTTTAGGTCTGATTTAAAGCAATTTCGCAAGGAAGATAAATACCTGTTTGGAATGCAAAGAGATAATTTCGATCGCGCGGTTTCGGTTTTATTGGATACTGAATTCACAACCAAATTCCATAGCGACCCAGCATTCGTTTCTGATGTAGACGCTCTGGAAGATTGGGAAGACTTTGAAACCCTTACATATTATGCCAACCTTAAACATGGGGAGGAAGGCCTAGCACACATCCATCCTTTTGGTGAAGAATTACTCCGCTTTCGTGAAGAACAAATGCCTAGCCTGAAAACCAAAATAGATATGTACAATAATTTCCCAGCCTACATCAATTCATTTTACCAATCCCTCAAAATGAACCGTGTGCCTTTCCCGAATGGAAGCCGATACGTTCCACATAAGACTAACCATGAAAAAAACGGGTCTGCTCAAAAAACAAAACATGCTTTTTCTTGGTATTCCAATAAATGCAACGCCGTTAAACTAGGGCGTGTTAGTCAAATTATTTAAATAGTTTTATGGCAACCACTGAAATACGAAAATTAGATCTGTTGGCTCGATTTTCTCAAACAGAATTTTTTTCCCATGGCAGCAAACTCAACTATGCCAAGCTAGACCGGTTTATACTCATTGCCTTTTTACTTCATTTTTCGGTTGTTTTCTTTGATTTAGTTGCTCCTTTATATACTAAAAAACCTCTAACGCCACCACCAATTAAAGTTAAATATGTCAATACCCAAACATCTGTACCCCTTAAACAAAAACAAACACCCGCTGATTCCCTAAAGCCAAAAATAAGTCAGAAGAAAAAAACAAAATCACCTGGGTTGCTAGCAAGAACGAGCCATAAGACATTTGCAAAAAAACAATACCCTAAACAAAAAAAACACCGCCAAACAAAAACGACCACTTCAAAAGCCCAGAACATTCCTAGCATTATTCACCAATCGAGACCTCAAGTTACGAAAAAGAAAAAAGGGGGGAACCAAGAAAAAGTACCTCCTGTCTCTTCCAAATTTATGGACTCAAAAGGAACTCTGGCTATGCTTGATGGGTTGAACCAAGAAAAATACGCCCCACAAAACCCACAAGTTGAAGAAAAAGAAGAGCTGGACGACGATGAACCCATTTCTCTCAACACTAAAGAAGCAAAATACGCTTCATATTTTGGTCGCATTAAACAACAAATTCAGCGTGTCTGGGTTTACCCATCCCAAGGAACAAAGAGAACCCTTAGTGGAGAACTCACGCTTAAATTTGAAATTTCGAAGGACGGAAACCTTCTTAGCCTACGATTGATTAATAGCTCAGGCTCCAACATCCTTGATGCTAATGCCGTTAAGGCAGTGAGGGGGGCCGCGCCCTACTATCCATTTCCAATAACAATCACCAAAAAGAAGCTTTCTATACTTGCAACATTTGTATACAACGCCAAATAATATTTACTGTGCGCACAATAGAAACCTTACCCAAAAAGCGATTCCACCTCAAACTCCTATCATCAGAGTAGCCCTCAATAGTAAAAACACGCAGTTTTTGCTTCGGAGTAAAATTGCTGGCCTTTCGCCCCTTAAACGCTTATTTTTTTCAAACTACAACTTGCCTGTAGTTTAGCAATAGGCTCCACCCATACCTCAAACCTTTATTTACATTCCCACTCTGTGTTGATAGTCTTACCGAATATAGTGAAAGCTCCGTCCTAAAATGCATAAAATTGATTCTAATATCCCTGTTTCAATGGCCTCAGAAAATACCTGCGTAGTCCTTCCATTATCTCGCCCTCCTTCGAACTGGTCGATGGTTGACTGGTATTGGAAAAAAATTTGCGGCATTCCGTTTTTATTGAGAAATATTTTCAGTCTTCAGCGGTCCGGGGTCAACTCGCTAATTATTTATAGCAATACTGAGAACACTGCTCTTCACAAAAGGCTTCTCAATGAAAACAAATTAACCGTTAAGTTGACTTTTGAAACTAATGTTACGGAAGTGGTTAGAGCTACTAAAAATCACCCCACCTTGATCTTAAATGGCGGAGCACTTCATACAAAACAAGAAATTGAGTCTGGCATGAACTTCACAAACCAACCTGATGAAGCATTGGTCTATCCTGTTGATCGCACAATCATGACCGAAACCCTTAACCAAATAATCATGGGGAATAAGGTTTCCTTGGCTCCATCATCCGATGATCAAGAATCCCTCATTAACTTTTTACCAGGGAAAAATGAGTCCCATATAAACAAACCAGAGGATTTTCTTATTCAACACAAAAACCTTTTACAAAGCAGTGGGCTGAGCAATGATAGCTTTATGGATAAAACCATCACCCGATTTTTCTCTCGTCAACTTACAAGGCTATTTTTACAAACTCCTCTCAGTCCTAACATGATCACTATTTTGAGCCTTTTTATCGGCTTAATTTCAGCGATATTTTTTCTTCAAGGTACTCATGAAAATAGCATAATTGGCGCTGGACCCTTTTGCTTTCTGCCTGGATTGACTGCACAGACGGAGAAGTAGCTCGACTAAAATTTTCAGAATCAAAAATTGGGGGGAAGTTGGATATTCTTTGCGATAACCTGGTTCATTTTTCAGTATTTTTTGCGATTGGCATGGGATTATATCAATCTACCGGGAATAATATTTTTATATTTTTTGGCGCACTTGCTGTGTTTGGAAGTTTGGTTTCCTTTCTCATTCTTAGTTCATCAATTATCGATAAAAAAGAAAAGGTTTCTGCAAATACAGATGATCTAAAAAAGAAAAATACGCTAACTGATAACATGGCAAACAGGGATTTTATTTATTTTCTTTTTTTTATGTCACTGATTGGTAGGGTTGATATTTTTATATGCATTACTGCTTTTGGCTCGAATATTTTTGCAGCCTATCTTGCCTACTCTAAAATCAAGCCCCTCTTGCATGCGAGTTGATCCTTTCTTAATAAAATTCCATTTTTTACTCCTCCATCAAAACTTTTGTTTTCAATTTTGAGAAAAATTTTTTCACCTGAACCAAGTCTTCCACCACCTCGCAAGAAGGTAATGAATCTAAAAACTGCTTGCCATAACCTCGACGGACAATTCTTGAGTCTAAGATAGACACAACCCCTGTGTCTGACTGCTTTCTTATCAATCTACCAAACCCCTGTCTCATTTGAATTATGGCGCGTGGTATCTGGTAATGTGAAAACGGATCAATTGACCGTCTGCGCAAGTCTTCTATGCGTGCCTCTGTAAGAGGTTCGCTTGGCACATCAAATGGAAGTTTTGTGATTATGACACTCTTGAGGGCATCTCCTGGGATATCTACCCCCTGCCAAAAAGAATTGGTTCCAAAAATCACACCCGGTGTTTCCTTGAAACGCCGTATCATTTGACCCGTAGAAATTTCTCCTTGCCTAAGAAGAGACAGTTTGCTGGACAAATGTTGCAACCGATCATACACCTGATCCATCAGGGCATAACTAGTAAATAGTATGAAAGTTCTTCCTTGGGATATTTCCACTAATTCCCCACATCGTCTTGCCATTGCAGATACATATTTTTCCATTTCCTCGGAAGGTTCAGGCAAATCTCCTGAAATATAAAGAAGTACCTGGCTAGGGTAGTCAAACGGAGAGTCTAGAATGCTTTGTTCCTGCGGTTCAAACCCAATTCTCTCCCGAATAAACTCAAAACCTCTATGCGTCGTCAATGTAGCTGACGTCAATACAACTCGACCTATTTTTGAAAATACTTGCTCTTGTAATTCTTCCGCTGCATTCACTGGAACTCCTTGGAGAACCACTCGATTGAATCTTTTTTTCTCAGTAATTTCCAACCAGTAAACATATTCATCAAGATGCTGATTAAGAAAAGCCGGGATAGCGTTGTTAAACTCCATGCAACGATTTGCCGCGGATGTGATTTCTACACGATCTTCTTCTGATTGCACCATTCCTTCAAAATTTTTCAAACTTTCATGCAATTCTTTCATGGGAAAATAAATCGAATTATCAATTGCGATCGGCTTATAAAGGCGAAGAACACGATCTTTCCTCCCGTATTCCTCAACAATACGAGTAAAAAAAGTCTCAACTGCTTTTCGAACAACCCCAACCTGGTTGCGTAAATGGAGTACATAGTCGTGCTCAATACGGGAAAGCAAACCCTTTCGAGTTCGTGAATGGTAAAGTCGGTCCAAAAAATAATACAAATAAGAGTTAGATATTTTCAGCCCAAGGAATGACGTTGCTGACTCCTCTATATTCTGTGCCTCATCAAAAATAACGGCATCAAACCTTGGAAGCACTGCCCCATTACTAGCAACGTTAGCGAAAAAAAGATGGTGATTAACTATTAGCAAATGTGCACTAAACCACCGTTTTCTCTCTTTGAAATAATAGCAAGTGCTGTAGGTTTCGCAGTTTTTCCCGAGGCACAAATCTTTTTGCCTACCCACATCCTCCCATACTGAAGGAAGTGGCTCAAAGGGCAAATCTCCCTTCGTACCATTTTGAGTTTCACCTACCCAATCAAAAATAGCTGCCATCTGCTCATCTTCCTCTACCATGGCGAAAAGACCCGCTTGGCTTGCACGTTTCAACCTTCTCAAAGAAAGATAGTTTTCATGACCCAAACAAAGCGCATAGCGAAATGGGATTTTTAATTTTTCATGAATGAGTGGAATATCGTGATAAAGAAGTTGCTCCTGCAAAGCTTTACTATAAGTTGAGACCACAACCTTTTTGTTATGTTGTACCGCCCATAAAATCGCTGGGATTAGGTAAGCTAAACTTTTTCCTGTGCCAGTTCCAGCCTCCACAATCAAATGATGTTCGCTATCAAAAACTCTCCCCACTGCCTCCGCCATAGCAATTTGTTGAGGTCTATGCTCAAACTCGTCTATGGCGTCAGACAAAAAACCACCTTTATCAAGATATTTTCGTACTTCTTCCTCAATCATAACCAAGCATGTTATGTGGACAAAGTCTGGGGGTAAAGTGATTTCTTGACTTAGCAGCCAATTCGTTGGGTTGACCGCAGGCAAAAAATTTTCTATTCTTTATGAAGGTATTTCCCCACTTCTTACATCTGTATTGTTTTTTGTATCATTTCTACAACCGTAACTCTTAGATTGAGCAAAGAAACATAAGAAATATTTTACATTTGGAGATGTTCATGAAAAAAACCGTCTTGATTATATTACTTCTCTCTTTTTGCTCTATAAGCGCCCAAGCCAATGAGGATAATGATCAAACTCTCAGAGATTCATTATCTGTAATTGATGAAATCATGAACTCCCCCGATCAAGAGATCCCAAGTGAACTTATTTCTCAAGCAAAAGCTATTCTTATTTTTCCAACCCTTGTCAAAGCAGGGTTTTTCGTTGGAGGTAGATATGGTACCGGTGTCGCCTCAATGCGGACTAAAAATACAGGCGCGTTTAGCCCTCCAGCATTCTTCACCCAAGCTGGATTGAGTTTCGGGTTTCAAATCGGTGCCGAAGCAGTGGATCTTATTCTGTTAGTCATGACGCAAAGAGGATTGGAAAGTTTACTTAAAGACGAATTAACTTTAGGGGTTGATGCAGCCGTTTCCGCGGGACCTGTTGGTCGCCACGCAGAAGCTTCAACTGACATAGGAATGCGAGGTGAAATATATTCTTACTCAAGAAGCAAGGGTGCTTTTGCTGGTGTCTCCTTAAAGGGCACCGTGATTACCACCGACAAGGAAGCTAACTTTGCTTATTACGGTCGTTTTTTTAAAGCCAAAGATATACTAATAAGGGGAAAGGTTAAAAAAATTCCCGAATCAGGCCAGCAGTTTATAGAAAGGCTGAATTTTTTAGCCCCGCCTAAAAAAAGAAAATAAACTAAATTTATTATCAGGCTTCTAGTTTGTTTTGGTCAAGTAATGAATTTCCCACGCAACTTAGCACTAACCATATCTAGAATAATGATCACGGCGGCAATTGCGAGAAGAGCTGTTCCTGCCTGATTGTACTGCAGTAAATTAATCCACTGTTGAAGTAAAAATCCGATCCCCCCGCCACCCACAAAACCGATTATTGTCGACATACGCACATTTATATCCCAACGATAAAAACTCAACGCCAAGAATTGAGGAAATACCTGTGGCACCACGGCAAATAAAACTACTTGCATCGGTGTTGCCCCCGTTGCGGTAACAGCCTCTACAGGACCAACGTCGATATTCTCTACTTGCTCTGAAAACAATTTTCCTAATGCAGCAATGGAGTGAACCGTTAGCGCTAACACACCTGCAAAGGGACCTATCCCCACCCACACTGCGAACAAAATCGCCATAATTAAAGGTTCGACTGATCGTAATCCATTAAATATCGTACGAACGAAATAATAAATGACAGTATTCGTCGGGTGAGAACTCATTATATTACGTGCGCCTAAAAAACTCATCGGAACAGCGATAAGAACAGCAAAAGTCGTTGCCATTAATGCAAGAAAAACCGTTTCGACTATCTTTTCTATTGTTAACTTTAAGGTGTCACTAAACCACCATCTTCCTGTTCTCCATTCTAAAATAGTTTGAATTTTTTGCACATCTCCTCGTGCGATTGGAGGAACAATAATATCGCCATGAAAATTACCTCCCGCATCGGTTTCGAACAAACCCAGAGGGTATTCTTGCTCTATCGAATTGATCCATATGATTCTTCCGGTCTCATTTGACCTAAAACCTTTTCCTGAGACTCCTATAGTATTTCCTATCTGACCTGAATTATTTGATAAAGTGAGAACAGGACCTTGAGCATCTTTCTTGATTTTACCAAGCGATAACTGCCCGCCTGACAAAACAAAAAAGGCATGCGCTGACTCTGTTTCCGTTTCAAACGTAAAGAGATCGGGATGCAAAAGATCTCGAATCAGGGGCTTGACCAAGTGGGCATCTCGAACCAGTTCCCCTAATTCAATCTCTGTAACGCGCCAACCATAACTGTAAATAGAAATCAGAAGAAGAGCAAAAAATAAAAAACGTGTTCTAGCGTAAAAGGGACGTCTGTAGGAAATATCAATGGAGCGCTTAAAATCTACCATGGGAACCTGAAACCTAATTATTCCAATAAGGTCAAAGCTTCAATCCTATAGCACTAAACCATAAGAGCCCTAAGCCTGCCAACAATACGGTTCCATTTAACTTAACTGCCAATGAATGAGCTTTTTTAAATTTTACCTCGAATAGCTCTTTTTCTTCTGCTGAGCTGGCCGACTGCCGAAGAGCTTTCAAGTTCCTTGACTTGGGACTCACAACCAAACCGGCATAAAACCATCCGGCTATCATTATGAACAAAAGTATTTGCTTGGGACCAAAGAGTTCTTGAGTGCTAACCAGCAGGGAAAATAGAGCCATCACAGCACACACATACCCAAAAAAATAATACCTCGGGAAAATGACACCTACTACTTCGCCAGCCTTTTCACGATCCAACAGCTTAAAAATCACCGGTGCCGTTAAAAATGAAAAAAAAACAATACTACCAACCCAAAATACCAAGCTAAGAATATAAATAAAATGAACAAGACTCGTTAGCATAATTACAATCTGTATGTTTTTTATAATATCAATCTTAGGTTGACTCTCAATCGCTTAACCCAAATGCCGCTCTAAGTAATATGAGCTGACTCGATCTCATCAATAATCTTCAATGCAGCCAACCCAGGCTCTTCGGCATCGCGAATAGGTCGACCTACAACTATGAGATCAGCACCACCGGAGATTGCCTCTTTAGGTGTAACAATGCGACTCTGATCATCTTTTTTGACTTCTGCCCATAATGGGCGGATTCCTGGAACCACCGCCTTGAAGTCTTTACCGCATTCACGCTTGATTAAAGCGACTTCTTCTCCAGAACATACGACCCCCGCGCACCCTGATTCTTTAGCTACCTTTGCTCGATCCAGTACCAATTGCCTCAAACTAAGGCTTTCCTCATAACCCAAAACCTTAAGCTCTGCTTCTGAAACGCTGGTAAGAACTGTAACAGCTAAGACTTCCAACCCTAAGTCCTTAACCTCATTCGCGGTTTGTAAAATTGATCCCCCATCCGATCCGTGAACGGTAATGAGTCGAACTCCGTGCGTGGCGGCCGACCTCAGCGCAGAACCCACTGTAGCTGGAATATCGTGTAACTTAAGATCTAAAAAAATAGACGCAGAACTATTTTGCTTCACTAATTTAAGAACATCAGGCCCTTCCTTAATAAATAACTCAAGCCCGATTTTAAACCAACCAACCGCATCGCCAAGTGCACGAACATATTTTTCAGCCTCTTTTCGGTTCGGAACATCCAGCGCAAAAATTAGCCTATTCTTTGCAGAGATAGATAGATTCACGTCAGACTCAGGTTAAAGTCAAATCACTAAGCGGGAAACTCATAACAACATTTTTGTCATGGTATTCTTTGAAGTATATGCCCCACAATCAGTCAGATATTAGAGTTTTTAGGTAGGTTTGTCTAGTTAGAGAAAACATGATTTTAGGAATCAAATATAGCCTCATGAAAACGAGTCATCGTAGACCCATCCATTATAGAATAAGATTTTGTTTCAATCGGTTTTCCTGCGAGTTCTTGAAGTATCATTTCAGGAATATTTGCCCCCGCACGAATGGTATGCAAGACACCACTTCCAAAACGAAGATTAATATCAGTAAACAAAAATTCCCCCGACTCCTGTAAAAATCCTTGAAAATTAGCAGGGCCTCGCAGTTGAAGTCGATTGCCTAGTCTTTTAGCGGATTCAATAATATCAGGAATCTGTTCTATGCGACTTACCATTACTTCGCCCGCTCGCACTACCAACCTTTCTCTCGGAACAATCACAATTGGAAGACCCTTTTTATCTGAAAACCAGTCAATACTAAATTCTCTACCTTGAACAAATTGCTGGAAAATATGATTTGGTAATTTTTTTGAATAAAAATCTAACTCGATCTGGTCTTCTATTTTGAAATAATTCTTTCCACCTTCCCCGCAAGAATCCTTGGCAATCAAAGAGAACCCAGGAAATGGCTTCTTAGGATCAATCAAATCTGGTGAAGCAAAATTATTCTGTGTGAAAAATTCTGCCAACCTACGCTTATCATTACAAGTTTCAATTAGAGTATGATCTGCTAAATAAAGTAATAAGTCCCCCTCATCAAACCCAGCACGGTTTTTGTCCATAAACTCAATGGCTTTGTTGGTCATAGGAAAAATAGCATGAATATTTTCCTTATCACAAATAGCTTGTATTTTTGCGACGCAATTTGGTTCTGAAAATTTAGGAATTACGTAGCTTTTGTCCACAACGCTTAATGCTGCAGAATTAGAATCGCTGTCCGCTCCAACTATAAAAATTTTTATAGCTGTTGGTTTTTTAAACGAGCGGAGCAGTGAAACTCTCCAATTGGGGGCTAGAAAAAGAACTCGAATATCTTTCATTCAATCAGGCCTCTATTAATAAAGTCATTCAAAGGGAACAAAGGCATTCTATTTCTCGTAAAATCTTTGCTGATGCTCCCCAAACACAGTTAGCACCATACCAATAAACGTACTTACTTTCTCTTGCCTTACCAGAAAGGTTTCTTTGTTTAGTGGAAAGTAGCTCGAGCAGCGGTATCTCAAATATACTCTCAACCTCATCGCTCAATTCACCAATCCTCGGGAGCGTCTGCAAAATAGCAACATAAGGAGTTACTTCGTATCCTGTAAGGGTTGTCACAACAGGTAGGGTGGCATTTATCAAAACATCATCCAATTCCAATCCAATCTCCTCCTTTGTCTCTCTAAGTGCGGTCGACAATAAGTCGCCATCCTCATCTTCGTACCTTCCTCCTGGAAAAGACATTTCTCCAGGATGGATTTTTAAGTGTTTAGAGCGAAGAGTCATCAAAACAAAAATATTTTCGTTAGCAACATACAATACCACCATGACCGATGCTGTCCGCGAACTCCATTCCACTGGCCCTCGAACAACGGGATGATATTTTTCCATCTTAGTTTTTAAAGAGATTAAGTCCACAGCAAACAATTCACAGTTCATTCTTTGATAAAGACAGCTTGATCCTCTATGACCAAACCTCTTTATACTCAATTTCATTAAAGCCTACAGTTATTCGATTGCCATCAACTGCAATCGGACGCTTAACTAATCTACCATTTCTGGAAAGTAGCTCTATTGCTTGAGCTTCGGTCATAGCACCTATTTTGTCTTTAATTCGGAGCTTTTTGTACTGCTCTCCACTGGTATTGAACAACTTTTTCATGCCCCTAGCCTTGATCGCTTTTTTTAAAACGGATTTTGGTGGCGGGGTTTCCGTGATATCTATTTCATCATAGGAAAGTTTGTATGCATCAAGAATTTTTTTGGCTTTGCGACAGGTCCCGCACTTATTGTAGGAAAAAAAAATCATCTAGGATCGACCTCCAGAATTACGTTAAGTGACATTTAATTTCAATTCATTGTATATCAATCGTGTAAAACTCTAGGCCAAAACACAGCTTTTACGCTCTAAAGCAATTAAAAAAACTTATTTAAATAACCACAATATATAGTGGTTAAAAAAATTTATGCCCCTAGAAGTGGTGTTATTTTCCCTTTACAAGCCCCTTTTAATGGGCTAATCTTCTATTTATTAAAGGGTTTAAAAACCTTTGAAACCATTAAAGATACGGGTTCCCATGCTATTGAAAAGTCTGGAATTAGACGGATTTAAGTCATTTGTCGACGGAACACATATCGATTTCACCTCCGGGTTTACTGCTATTGTGGGCCCAAACGGATGTGGGAAAAGTAATGTTTCTGATGCCATCCGGTGGGTAATCGGAGAACAAAGTTCTAAATCGCTACGTGGAACAAAATCTGAAGACCTTATTTTTAACGGTAGCTCCACCAGAAAGCCCGTTAACAGAGCCGAAATCTCATTAACCCTTAGCCGTGTTCCACAAGGAATACGAATTGCGAACGTACCCAACGTTGCAGATGAAGTTAAGGTCACCCGTTGTTATCACCGTTCCGGAGAAAGTGAATTTTATATCAACCAAGTGCCATGCCGGCTGAAAGATATTACTGACTTTTTACTGGATGTAGGTATCAGCCCAAAAGTCTTGTCTGTAATCGAGCATGGACACATTCAAGATATTATCGACTCGAAACCGGAAAATCGACGCATCTTAATAGAAGAAGCAGCTGGTATTTTAAAATTTAAATATCGAAAAAACGAGGCGCTTCGCAAGCTGGATGCTTCAACACAAAACCTTGAACGCATTACTGATATCGTGCAGGAGTTGGGCCGCCAGGCAGAATCACTGAAACGCCAGGCAGCAAAGGCTGAACGCTATAAAAAATACCAAGGGGAAATCAAAGAGCTCTCCCTGAAATTGTTTGCCAAAAAAATTCGCCAATACACTGTTGACCTAAAATTAATAGAAGAAAAGTTCTCGACCCAAGCTGAAAATAAAACCTCAAAAAATACTCGAGCTTCTTTTTTGGACAATCAAATTACCCAGCTGAACCTTGAAATTGAAGAAGCCATCGGGTTACTAAATGAAAAAAGAGAGTACGTATACCAATTAGCGAACAAAATAAGTAAAAACGAACATACTATTGAACTAAAAAAATCGCAGATTGACCAGGCGGAAATAGATGCCCGCTCTGCAAACAATGATGTCATGCATCTGCAGAAAGAAATAACTGACCAATCGAATCAAGCTAAAAATCAACGCGTCCAACTAGAAACTCTTTCCGAAGAAATAAACACTGAAGAACATAAACTAACGGAAGAAAGTCGAATACTTGACGAAAAAAAAGGACAGTTAAATGCCATAGAAAACGAAGTTAATGAAGGGAGTTTGCAGTCGCTCGAACTGCTCCACAATATTTCTAGAAAGAAAAGTGATCTAGCCGCTCTGGAAAGCCGAGTTGACTCACTACAACATCTAGACCAAAAACTGACTATGGATTATCAAGAAACAAGCTCTCTTAAAGAAGAGCTATTGGTTTCTTTAAATCAATCGAATGCCATAGTTCAAGAAAAATCCGTAGAACTAACAGAACTAAAAAACAACCGCCAATTGTTACATCAAAAAACGGAACAAAAACGCCAGCAATTAACATCTGGAACAAACCATTTGAATGCACTTAAGGAAGAATACCTAACACAATCTTCTTTACTTACATCGCTTAAGGAATTACGAAATAAATTCGAGGGATTTGAGGATGGCGTCCGATCATTAATGAACTATAACGAAAGCGGTGGCCGATTGAAGGGACTCCGGAAGGTCCTGGCAGACGTCTTAAAAACACCCGTAGAATATGAAGCAGCTATCACGGCAGCGCTTGGAGGAAAACTTCAAAGTGTAATCGTTAATTCTTATGACGATTCTGTTGAAGCTATAACTTATTTAAAAGAAAACTCCTCGGGTCGAGGTTCATTTATTCCAATGGATATAAAACCGAATGAGGGACCACCAGTCTATCTCAATGGCAACCCGGGCATTCTCGGAAAAGCCTTAAATTTTATAGAATGCGAAGAGGAGTACCAACAAGTTATTGAAATGTTGCTCCGTAACGTGGTGCTTGTCACCGACCTTTCAACAGCAGTGCAAGTTTTTCACAATCCAGGGTTTAATGGGACAGTGGTCACTCGAAATGGAGAAATGATCGATTCTCAAGGAATGGTTTTTGGTGGATCAGTTGATGGGGGAAACGCCTCTAATCTACTTTCGCAAAATCGCAAGATGGAGGAACTTGCAGCAAATCTGCCTTGAAAATTTCAGAAGAAAGTAAAAATATTTTAGAGAACGTTGAATTGGAACTTAATGAAGCGAGTCAAAGAATTCACAAATCCGAACTGAGCTTGAACAACTGTCGAAATGAACAGGAACAACACAGCAAGGAAATAGAGCGGCTAGAACATAAACTCTCGTCTATCAAACAAGATCAGGGTGACGGGCAGAAGGAACTCTCTGAATTAAATTTGCGCAAAGAATCATTTATTTTAGAAATAGAAAGTTCTAACCTTGAAAAATTTCAACAAGAAGAAGCACTAAGTCTTCTTCGGCAAAAACTTGATTCTTGTAGAGTTTCGCTAGAAGAAAAATCTGATGAAATAGGGAATATTAAAGTCCAAATAGCTTCTATGAGGGGAAGAAAAGAGAACACTTTGACCGAAATCAACCGACTGGACCTCCAACAAGATAACCATCGGCATCAGATCAGAAAACGGGAAAATGACACAGAAGAAAGCCAACGAAAAATAGATGAGACTCAACAAACAATAGGAGTTATTGAAAAGGACATTCTTCAGGGTGTGCGAGAAAAGGATCAACTAGAAGAAGAAGCCATCACCGATGAAGAAACTCTTAGAGAAAAAGAAGAATCTGTTAAAGAAATGGAGAAAGAGTCGAAAGATCTTTCAAGACAAATTCAAGAGCTTACTGAAACAATTTCAAAAATTGAACTCAAGCAATCTGAAATTAAAATTCAACTCGCTCATATTGAAGAGCGCACATTCGAAGATTTTAATGTAACGCTTACTGAGTTACTAAATCGACCCGATGAAGAATTTGACGTTCAGGAAGTTGAGCAGGCAACTCGCGAATTGAAAGAAAAAATAAGGCGCATGGGTGAAGTGAATTTGGCTGCATTATCGGACTTCCACACAACAAACGAACGCTACCAGTTTTTAAAAACACAACAGGAGGACTTGTCTGATTCTATTCACCTACTTCATCAAACTATTGAACGAATCAATCGCACTACTAAACAGAGGTTCCTTGATACCTTTGAGAGGGTCAACGAAAATTTTAAGGAAATTTTTGCCCACTTATTCCGTGGAGGAAAGGCAGAACTTTCTCTCACAGATGAGTCTAACCCACTAGAATCGGGAGTTGAAATCAGCGCAAACCCTCTTGGAAAGCGTATGCAAAACCTAACCCTTCTTTCTGGAGGGGAAAAGGCAATGACCGCGATCGCTCTTATGTTTTCTGTTTTTAAAGTACGGCCGAGCCCATTTTGCCTTTTGGACGAAGTTGATGCCCCTCTTGACGAAGCCAATGTCGTTCGGTTTCAAGAGATGCTCAAGCAAATGTCAGAAAACACTCAGTTTATTCTTATCACTCACAATCAGAAAACTATGTCTTTCGCTGACGTACTTTACGGAATAACCATGGAAGAACGTGGTGTATCAAAAGCGGTTTCTGTAAACCTCAACTGACCCTCCATCTACATAATCCATTCTGATCAAATTTTTGCACTATGGTGTGAATTTCATCGCTTTGCTTGCTTTCAAGATAATGATCTGTAAAATCTTAAGAACGGAATAAAATTTTAGCAAAACTCCTTGCATAAGTTATTCATTCAATGAAAGAAGCAAAAGATATTGATGACAGCCTTGAGTTTTTACGTTCGTTTGAAAAACACGCAAACAATACTGAGCTTGGAGAACTCGTCCTCCAAAGGCTCGACCATCATAATAAAAGCCTCAACTTACAGGGAAACCGATTCACAGAAACTGAATTTCAAAGTTTATTCTCATTCGAATCTCTAAAGTATCTAAAATCAATTGATCTTAGTGAAACAGGGATGAATTCTAAGGCAATTAAACATCTTTGCTCGTCTAAGTGGCTACATCACACAACATCGCTATCATTAGCCAATAATAACTTAGACGATGAAGGAATATTTTTATTATCTAAAACAAACTGCCTCCCAAAGCTTACGTCTCTAGATTTGTCAAGCAATGAGATTGGGGCATTAGGAGCAAAAGTTCTATCTCTTTCAAAATCACTTAACAGTATTTGCAGCCTAAATATTTCCTACAATCGGATTGAACCCTTAGGAATCCACTCTTTAGCAAATTCGGATTTTGGACAACAATTAAAGTTTTTGCAACTTCGCGATACTTGCCTTGGAAACGAAGGAATGAAGAGTTTTTCTTCCTTCCGTTTAGACGAACTAGAATCACTTGATCTTTCGGACAATTCAATTTCTGATGCAGGATTAGAAACGTTAGCAATATCTAATTCATTTCCAAATATAAAGAAATTGGTGTTGAACAACAATCACATAGAAGATGACGGTATTTATGCCCTATCTCAATCAAATATGTTTTGCAATCTTGAATCGTTGTTTCTTGCTAATAACGATTTAACAACTGATAGTGCAATTTCAGTATCAGAATCACGTGTTCTTACCCAACTCAAAACCCTAGACATCAACAATAATGATATTCGTGCCGAAGGAACAAAAGCGTTATCTGAATCGCCTAATTTAAAATCTATCGAATATCTAGACTTGGGTCAAAATGGAGTAGGAAGCGATGGGGCTAAGGCCCTTGCTCAAAGTCCTAATATGCAAACATTAAAATTTTTACGCCTAAATAACAATAACATTAAAGATGCAGGGATATCTGAAATGGCTGTATCAAAATATTTCACATCTCTTGAATATCTTTTCTTGGAGAATGAAAATTGGATTCATTCTGAAGGAGCAAAGTCTATTGCAGTTTCAACTGCTTTCCCGTTATTACGAACACTTGTACTTACTTTGAACGCAATAGGCGATGATGGTGCTTTTCATTTAGCTGGAGAGAATAATTTGAATTCTTTAGAACAGCTCAACGTCGCTGGAAATAAAATTAGTCCGAGAGGCGAAGATGCACTTAGAAACTCTCCTCACCTTCAGCACCTTAAAAACCTAGAACTGGTATAGATAGAATTAATGCTAATTCTTGATATCACCTAATTATGATTAATCGCCTGGTACTCGTCTATCAAGTATCTATTTCCTCAAATTAATCAGAAAATAAAAATACTAGAGTGAGGTCAAGAGCACTACTTATCAGCCATTTTTTGATAGGAAGTTAGCTAAAATATTATTTCTTGGCTAGGAGATTAAATGTGTTCTGAGTTTTTAAGACACTAGTTGCAAGGAAAGAGCTGAAGCCAAACCGTCTGGCGCAATATTTCTCAACTTTTAGGATTTTTAACCCTTCTTTGGTGAACAAGTCCGTTAGTCTATGCGGATCTATTCCACCAAATTGTCTTTGATAATCTGCGTGGTGATACTCCTTCTCTAAAATCGATATTCTTTGCAATGTCATTTTTCGCCGGTAAAAAGCCTCATCAATATCAGCTAACGTCTTATGCATGCTATAGCGAATGGGTGTATTGATATCCTGTTTGAGAGGTTCAAAGAATATAAGAAACACTCCTCCAGGAATTAATCGATCGCAATACATTTTTATCACCGATTCAAAATCATACAGATGATGCAATAAAGCTGAGACAATAATCGCAGAGTATTTCTTATCATCGATATTAGCGAATGTTTCCACATCACTGACAACTAATCGCGAACGCCTTCTGTAATTCTTTGGAATCCGGCCTTCCAACACTCTTATCATTTCGGTTGATAAGTCGACTCCTGTTATTTCATATCCTCGCTTTAAAAACTCGAGATACAAATAACCTGTTCCACACCCCAACTCTAAAATACTCTTTTCCGAAGGATTCATCTCAAAACAAACCCGATCGATTGTTTTCCTTAATATACGAGCTTGATAGAAATTGGTTTGTTCAGGGTGTCTATCAAGATAGAACTGATCTTCAAGTTTGTGAACACGTTGCGTCGATTCAGGAATGCTCATTTTATTAATCACTCGGTCAAAGCATTAATAAAAAAACGTTTCTCTGCCTTATTGCTCTCACACTCGTTACAATTAGCACAAGTATCAGGGAATTCGCCTTTTAGATGCTGTTCACGCAGAAGATCCATCTTTTCATTTTTCCACAAATTTGGGACTGTGTCATTTTGAACACTCCCAATCATGAGGTTTGCATTGTAGTCAACGCAACAGGGAATTACTCTGCCATCCCATAGGACAACTAACTTCCCGTAGTCTTTCCCAAAAGGTTCTGGACAAACTTCGGTGCGAGGACTAGTGATTAGTTTTGGCTGTAAACGAACATGATCTACAATTTTTTCCCAGTGGGTAATGTAGTCCTCCGCATCTCCTTCTGTATCTTCTTCAACAGTAAAAACCACACCCATTTTTAATTTGGGACGTCTTATCTCTTTTACTTTCTTTAGCTTATTAATATTTTGTTCGATGTTTTGTAGTTCCACTCCTCGAACTCGCTTAAAGGTCTCCGCCGAACCGTCAATCGAAAAACGAATGATATCTAGCTTGCTGTCAACAATCCGATCAATCATTTTATCGGTAAGTAGGGTCCCGTTAGTATTCATCACTACGTAATTGACCCCTTTATTTTTGGCGTATTCAATCATCTTAAAAATATCCTTGTGCAAAAGAGGCTCTCCCCAGTTATGCATGCACAAGTGTTCTAGGTCTGGACAATCGTCGATTATTTTTTTAAACAAATCGAGGTCCATAAATCCACCTTCACGAGTCATACCTTCTGTTACAAAACAAAAGGTACAACGTAAGTTGCATGTATTTGTCGGCTCTATAATTAGAGATGTTATCAATCGATTACCTTGTGCACGATGTAGTCAGGTCGATTTTGTATTTGCAAATGAACCCGGCCAAGATATTCACCAAGAAAGCCAATAGACAATAATTGAACTCCTGCGAAAAAAGAAAATACCGCTGACAATACAACAAACCCTTCAATTAAGATTCCAGCTACCAAGCGCTGATACAATAGAAACATCATTATCGAAAAGCCCAGACCGGCACCTAATAACCCAAGGTAAGTAACCAATCGTAATGGAAAGTTAGAATAACCCGTAATCAAATCCCAGGTTAAGCGAAGGAGTGGCAGGACTCCGTATTTTGTTTGACCCGTTTTTCTTAAATGATGATCAACTTCTACATGTACAGTAGGAACTGCCATCCAACTCATCAATACCGCCATATAGCGGGATCGATCTTGACATTGATCAATTTTCTCAATAACGCTTCGGCGCATTGCGCGAAAAGAACTTAAATTTAATTTAAAACGGTTTCCAAACAATACCTGTGCTAACGAATGGAGAACCTTCGACCCCAAAATCCTTAATGAACTATCCCGACGTTTACGTGGAATAGTTACAACAAGGTCAACTTCATCAGTGAAAG
>JYMV01006443.1_pt1 | contig 18153 bp, 6 predicted proteins | sample 338911 | NCBI WGS metagenome assembly JYMV01 (sample SAMN03354496, study PRJNA234377) | hydrothermal vent metagenome | biome: Deep sea; feature: Hydrothermal plumes at the Eastern Lau Spreading Center, Western Pacific Ocean; material: Seawater | place: Tonga | collected 2009 | depth 2000 m m
ACCAAGGATGGTGTGCAGGAAGTATTAATCCAGTCGTAGTAATCGGCTTGGGGACGGTACCGCGTACTCTCGAAAAGACCGCTATCATGAACTCCGTCCGCGCCTCTGAAGCGACCAATCAGTGCGGTATGGTGTTTATGCCTCCTATACGCTATCAAGCTTTGCCAACAAAGCATGGGATGCATCATGAATTTCAGGGATTCTATGGGTGATTACCGTTCTACCGCGCATCACACGAGATACAACTGGCTCTACAGGGAACTGAGGTAAATCCTGTTCGTAGACCTATCTCCTCCTCTTCTTCACCAACATCGATGCGCCACCGAGCATCCTGAAACCAACCAAACAGCGCCTGATTTTGTGCTTTTCGGTGCATTTTAGTATATTCGTACACAGCAGTAATGCAGGTAGGCGATGGTGTAGGGAGAAGTACCCGTGACTTGGTTATGCAATTGGAAGGCCTTCCTTTTCGTTCCAAATTTTATTTTATTCGTTGGATTTTCGTTGCACTCGTCAGTCTTTGCGGAAGTCTTGCTACCCGTTGGATGTCCTAAAGCGCATTGCTCACAGGATAATCGCGACTGGGCATATGTTCCCGCCCCCAGCCAAAACTCTAAAATCGTGTGGCACCGTAATCTTTTACCGGGCGAGAAAGCAGGCTCTGGTATTGGTCTTGGCTGCTCAGGAAACGGGCATATCGCCGTATGCACTTTTCAAAATATTCGCTCTCATTCCAACGTCATTGCGTATGACTACGATGGTGCCAGACTTTGGGATTCCCGAAATTTACTGGGACCAGAGGTTGTCGCGTCTGCACCGATGATCCTCGCCAATGGAGATGTCATCATTGCGGACTCGAAGAAGGTTATCCGCTTCTCTGGCGATGGTTCCGTCGCTTGGTCAACCCCCCTACCCTTTGGCGGCACCACGCTTAGCCCTGTTCTCACCGATGATCGCGTTCTCATCCTGGCGACCAAGTCAGGGCCAGTTTATGCCTTGGATAGCATTACCGGACAAATGCTGGCGCATCACTTTATACTCCAGAGTCCAGCAGACGCAGGCTATTTCGAGACTCAAAATACCCCGGCAATCAAGGGCAATCGCGTATTCATCATTACTCAACACCAGATTGGCGGCAGTCTGGATCCAAACAAGATTGGTTGGCTTGTCGCAATTGATGTCGATCGAGATGCGCCAAACGAAGAAGACAGACTAAAAGTCGCTTGGCATTTCGAGGTCGGCACAGAGAGTCGTTCAAGCCCAATAGTGACTGGAGATGTTGTGTTGTTTGAAAGTTCTCGAGCCAATGCCGGCACGGACGATGAGGACCCTCATGTCTTCGCCGTTACTAATGGCGCCACCGAGGCCACTGAAATTTGGCGCAAGCGGTTGACCAGTCCAGCATTTGCGTCTTTTCTATTAGACCCTCGACCAGAAACGAGCTTTTGGCATTTTGCGCTTGCCTCGCCCACTTGGACTCGTCGTAGCGTCGAAACCGGAGACATAATCGAAACAATAAATTTCAGCAACATCATGGGGCTGTCGGGTTACACCTTTGCCACATCAGCGATGACGCTTGTCGGGAATCCATCTGCCCCCATCGTTTACATGGGAGTGTCCCGCCCGCCACTCTTTTCAGCGCCGGGAACCTCTGGGGCCTATCTCTTGGCGATTGATCTGAATAACCGGCAACTCCATTCGAAGACACTTATCTCAGCGGAGAACACTGAACTTCTGCATGGACAGTTTCCACTAGTATCCGATGGAGAAAAACCCAGAGTCATCTTCTCAACAAAAACATCCGGTGTCTGGGCGGTTGGAGAACCCTCACCTTAGGAGCCTGTCGGACCCCTGACGGTTTATTGTTTAGAAGTTATCCAACCCCAATACCTTACGCATTACTTGCAAGAGATCACCCACGGTCAGTTTCATGTCTGGACTGGGAACCCCAGCAATCACTGGCGCAATGTCCATCGCGGTAAACTGTTCTGCGGTTGGCATGATTGAACCTTCGATAATTCTGCTTGCGATCAGTAGATCAGTCGCATCCACATTGCCGTCCGTATTCAGATCGCCTAACTCGATGATCAAAGGCACACTATCAACATCAAGTGGATCAGATCCAGCAGTAACTTCTTCGCCGTCGTTAAAACCATCGCCGTCGCTATCGAAATCGAGCGGATCAGTTTCGCCAAAATCGAAAATACCATTTCCGTTGGTATCTTCTACGCTGTCTGGTAACCCATCCATATCTTTATCAAAAGCAAGTGGCGGCACAAAGGTAAGTCTCGCCGCAGTGTAACCCCAACATATCACTCCACCATTATCCAGCGCACAGGTGTGATACCCACCCGCACTAACGGACACCGGACCACTCAAGTCGGGTATCGTGGTTTGACCTTCCTCATTACTACCCCAACATGTTAAACCACTGTCATCCAGTGCACAGCTATGGCCATAGCCCGCGCTCACCACTACAGGATTATTCAACGCCGGCACGATACTTTGACCCTGCTCTGGATAGATCACGGTATCGCTTGTCCCGCCACCCCAGCACGTAACTCCGCCAGCATCCAACGCACAGGTATGTCCACCGCTGGTACTAATCGCCACCGGATTACTTAACGCTGGTACATCCGTTTGACCAATATTGTTGGTACCCCAACACACCACTCCGCTGTCATCTAGCGCACAGGTATGACGCTCGCTCGCCTCGATCAAGGTCGGATTGTTCAGCGTCGGCACCAGTGTTTGACCATCATAGTCGGATCCCCAACACACGACGCCGGTGTCATCCAGTGCGCACGTATTATACGAACCGCTATTTACCGACACTGGGTTAACCAGAACGGGTACCAAAATTTGACCATCCAGATTAGATCCCCAGCAAACGACACCACGGTCATCCAGCGCGCAGGTGTGTGCTGTACCGGCACTCACCGCCATGGGGTTACTCAACTCAGGCACGGTGGTTTGGCCAAGCGTGTTGGACCCCCAGCATCTCACGCCATTATCATCCAGCGCGCAGTTGTGATAACCACCGGTCGTTACCACCCAGTCCGCCACCAAGGGGTTACGTCCAGTGAGTAATTCAACAATCTCCGGGATACTATCCCGATCATGATCCTGATTTATTCTGGGTGTCAGCAACAACGCGTCGCCATTGGCAACGGCGTTAGCTTGGTTGTGTGAAAACAGGGTAGCGTTATTACCCATGCTATCTTCCACACCAATGGTGGCACTGGCGCCAGCGTCAATTTGAGCATCGTCAAACATGACATCTAGATAATTGTAGACAATGCTACCGGATGACTCGTACAAACTAACTTCGAAACTGCCGGTTCGGGGGCTAGAGAAATGTGGCACATTCACCCAGGCAATGGTCAGGCGACGATTCGGTGCGCTGCCTTCGAGCAGACTGTAGATGCTACCGCCACTGGCTGGATTCAAATTATCCCAAAATGGTGCAACAATATGGTTTGCGAGTGCCGCATTTGGCATAGCGGTATTATCTTGTGAGGTGCCAATATCACCAACGCCACCGAAGGTTAGGAAACCATTGGCGCTGATGACCATAGAATTCTGATTGTTGCCGTAGAATGGAAAGTCAAAACCGATGTCGACTTCGACGGCCCCATCATCGGCCAAACTGTGGAGGACTCCACCTGACGCATCAATCCAATCGCTGTATTCCGATACATCGATGATGGTGTAATCGACCGCCTCAGACCTCGGCGAGAACAAAGCACAACCAACATAAAACACAGCTGAAATCAGCTGAATGAGATAAGGTACCGACCCCCCATCTCGGTGACTATAATACCCGCCCCCTACAACATCCATCGGTGCTGCATTCCATATTGACCAATAGTTATACGTACTTTCCGTCTATCACCAGATTATAGATATTTTCGCGTAAATACTAGGCATGCAGGGCTAATCAACGACCCATAGCTAGTTCGGAACTGAGTTAAACAGCGCTTTCGCTACCGCTACCGGGTCAGCTTTATTCAGCAATATCTGAGAGAGGTGGCTCCGATTTTTGAACAGCCCAACCCGATTCTATAAGTGGATTCCTGCCCGTTCTGTGTAAGGTGTCTAGCAAATTGGGGGAGATTCACGAAGAGTTTCCTAGTTATCGTGTTGAGCTATTGGCGGGTGGGCAAGTGATCGCTCAGGATAATAACTTGTTTGCCGATAGTTTCATCGAAGGTGTGGTTTCTACTGTGCTTTTGTGATTCACTACTGGGCAATTTCCGGCATTGGTAGGGCGCGCACTTGGTATTTGGTTGGTGAATTTAAATGAGATACCGGTAGGGTTTGACGCGCTTGACTGACCTGATTTAGATGTGGATTTTGACGATGTACGGCTGACTGCCGTAGTGGTTCCCGTTCCAGCGACGTTGCCCCTGCTTGTCTCAGGGTGTGTGATCTTGGCTTTGGTAGGGACCCGGCATGGCGCATATAAAAACCTACGATGATTTAATAGGCTTGGTTATTTTGGGGCATCATGATTCTGGGTGCTAGGGTGAGGCAGAAAAAACTAGGGATTATTTCCTGGTTGTTTCCTCATGTGATCGATAGGTTATATCGTCTATTTTAGGCGGATTGTGGCGGAATTAAGGATGATTGAAAAAGTAGTGGATTGTTGTTCCCGTGGCTATTCAGTTCTGTCGACCAAGGTTCGTGTGTCCGCGCGTTACTCGTTCCTTATACTAAGCGTGCTGGTGTCTTCTGGCGTACAAGCCAATGATTTGATTGCCGAAAATGTGGTGTTTACCTTTGAGCGCAATGGCAATCCGGTGTTGTTGCCAAATCAGCTTGGTTACATTCAAGGTGATTCCATCACCGCACAGTTTACCCTCAGTTCCAGTGTTCAATGCGTCTTTATTGACAACCCAAGTCCGCCGCCCTTATTTATATGTGAGCCAGTGGCCGATTTTCAGGCGCGCGCGATATTAGTCGCTAGCCCTCCGGGTTGCGTTGTGCCGTGTAACCCCACTTTGCAGGAGCGTCTCGCTTTGGGTGAGGTCGCTGTCAGTGGCGATACCGATGTGCAGTTTCGGCCATCCTATGCGGGTGAATTCAAACAGTTTTCTATCGACCTGACAGCGCTTCCTAATTTTGAAGGTTTTGCTGTGACTTTGTTGGCGCAGGACTACAGTTTTGAGATTGAGGTTGTGCTTGATCCATCGAATGCGTTGGGTGCTTACGATAGTGTTTTGACCAATAATACGGTTGCGCAGATTTCGTCCGATTTTGTGCCGCTGAACAGTTCACTGGCATTTGGTCCTACTCCATCTAAGTTAGTCACTATGGGTTCGTTAACGGCAGATGCCACTTGTGGTGCTGATAGCGGTGATTCTGGTGGTTTGGCTAATTTTCGTTTGTCGTCCAGCTCCGCTGAGTGGCTGGCCGGGGCGGCGTTTGGCGCGCAAACAGCACCACTGAATTCCTTTTGCGTCGCTTGGTCTCGTAATGGCGATGCATTTGATTTGCAGGCGCGTGATAGCGTTAATGTTGGCTCTCTTAATGGCTCATTCGGTGGCTTGAATTTCATTGTCGATAACAATGTACTGGCTACTACGGGCGCAAGTCATGGCAAGGTTACGGTAGACCTACCACCTGATCACAGTATTCACGCGCTCGATGCAGCGCTGCCGAACGGGCCAGTAGCACGAGGTTCCATGCGGTTGATTATGCAGGCTGGCAGCCTAGCCGATTTGACCGATTTCGATCAGTTTGTAGTTAACGGTGGTGTTAATCAGTTCTTGCATTCTGGCGGGTTGCCGTTTTCAATTAGGCTTGATTCGGTGCGGCTTGATAGCAATGGCCTTCTTGGCCTGTGGGACGAAGTACACCACTTACACAATCGTGCCGAACAGATTAACCCATCGTTTGCTATGAATGCGTTTGGTCCAATCAGTAATGATTGGCGTTTCGGTAACCCTACCAACCTAGTATCCCAAAGTAATCGAAGATACTCAGTTGATTCCAGGGGTTTAGATATTCCCAATATTGATTTTGATGTGAGTGCCCGTGGGCGCAGCCATTTTCCGCGTACGGAAGTGACGACATGGCCAGCGATGGCCGTTCGAGTCGAGGATGGCCGTTTTTCTGCTGACCAGGTAGTAGGGAAGGCGTCGATATACAGCTTTGATATGTCGACACAGTGTGAGGGTTGCGCCAGTGGTAATGCGACACCTCATTATGCTTTAAAACCTTCTGCGACTGAAGGGTTAGCGGATGACGGCGCCATCTTGGCGCGCGTTGGTAACGTGATCGATCCGAAGTGGGGGCCTTACGTCACCGCCAGTTCGGCGCATATTTTTGAACGTTTGGATGATGTTGGTAAAGCCGGTATTTTCTATTTGCCCGGCGGTGTGGTCAGTGGCTCTGGTGGTGCAGATAGTGCTCGCGTTAGTCATTATTTAATGGGTATGCGATCCGCCCTAGATGTGCTCGGTACCTTAATGCCATCCAGCGTATGGTCGTTGACGCATTTTCATAGCCGCCGTGGTAACCATTTTATGGCAGGGTTAACGCTGGGGCCCGATGTATACAGCTCCTTGGCGAACAAGCAGCCAGTGGTGAAGTACGGTGTTTCATTGGATACCACGCGTACCCAGATCGGTTTTGGTGGTGCATTGGCCCCGACGTTTACCAAAGTGGTCTCTAATATCGGCACCAAGTACATCGTTCGTAAGGGCGGTTTGACCGGTGCATTTAATACCTCTACACCACCAACACCGGTGGTGTATGGCTATACTTTTCCTCTGCGGCGTTTTGCGTACACGCAAGTTAATAATATTTTGGGTGATTACACCTGGATTGATGGCGAGGTCAACATCCCTGGCATGGGTGGTTTTGATATCGTCTTCGATTCGTTAGCACTGACTTGTTCCGGAGATATCGGCAGTGGTCTGGTGGCACGTGAAGATGCACCGGGTGGTGCCTTTTGTGGCGATGGTCTTGATAACAATAACAATGGCGCGATCGATGAGAACTGTAGCGAAGATCTCGATCGCTGGCATGCCAAGATTGATTTGCTGACCATGGAATTCGTGCCAGACAACCCAGCGCTGGATCAATGCGCTGCGCAAAATCGGACGTTGAAGGTGGGTAATACGGTCGACATCAAGGCGCTTGATGAACCGCTGGGTATGCTGGCGAAGTGGCAGCCCAACGGTGATCCGGGTGCTGGATTGACGATTTCAGGGAAGACCGATCAAACTGTGGATGACCCCGATGGCACTGGTGCGGAAGTCGGGCTCAATATTGCGCTAGATAAAGGTGGCGCGTTGAAGCCAGCTGTTTCCACAGGCCCTGCGGAAGGTTGGTTCGCACTGGATGTTGAAGTGGCACTGCCTTTCTGGGATGCCTTACCGTTGTCTAGTCGTTTAGCCAACAGCAATAGCACTACCGCCGCGCAGAGCATTATGATCAAGCGCGGTGGCAACCTCACCGGCACTGTGGCTACAGACGACACTAACAGTAACACCGATCTCACTAATACCAACGCCATGAAGAACATCGCAGTGGGTGACCCAAACATCATCGAAACGCATTATGAATGGGGTTCAACGGGTTTTGGGTTTTCCATGCCGGTATATTATGACGTCGGTCGTATTAGTTCAGGTAAGCAACCTCAGTTCCTCGGTCACACACTGAATGCAGATTTGCATATTTTGACGGCCAAAGCCGGTGTGGATTACGTTAATCCGGAATCAACCAAAATCAGTTTTGGTGCCAGCGCCGATTTCGCCGCGCTAGAATCCTTGTCGTTTGATCTCAATATTGATTTAAATAATCCCGATAGTGTGTCGGGCTTGGATGGTTTTCTTTGTGGTTTGCCCGGCGTGAATATTTCTGCTTGTCCGGGGACACCAGTTGGCGACCTGATATCCGACCTCAAGGGAAAAATGAATTTACTCAATATCGTGGTTGATACTGGGTTCAATGAGTTTGTCGAAGAGGGTGTGCGCGGAGTGGTTGCTGGCTTACCACTTAATGATGTCGTTAATCAGCTTAATCTGGTCAATGGCCTGAGCGGGCAGTTGGCCAGCGCGGTAGAGGATAAGCTGAATGACTCCTTGTCTTCTATCGTTAATTCGCTTGGCGCGAAACTCGATACCGATATGACATCGTTGTATAACGATTTACCGCAGCTAATTATCAACGGCGGTAATGGCATGCCCAACGGCCCATCATTGAAAGGCGCCCGTAAAGTGTTGGAGGACGCGGAGCTGGCATTAGGTGAGGTCACTAAGATTGGTCAGCAGGTTGAAGCGAAGGTTGCGGAGGTTGAGTCTGAGGTGCAAGCCATCGTCAATCAGATGGCGGGTGTTGGCGGTACCATTCAGCTGGCGATTGACCGGGTTGTACAACTTAAGAGTCTGTTGAACAGTTCGGATTTGGTGAATTGTAGTGACTTATCGCCGGTCCTTGGGCAAATCGATGCGGTGTCTACGCGTCTGACCGACGCTGTATCTGGTCTTCAGTCGGTGCAGTTGGTGACGTTTGCGCAGCAAGTGGCCAGCGTGGCCGGTTTTGATTTAAGTGCGGTGCAGACTGCGAGTAATGCGATTAATGCCGTTGTTGAGGAGTTAACCACTCAAGCGAGTCAGGCACAGTCGACCCTGAATACCTTATGTACTGGGACTATCGCTACAGAAATTACGCAGGTTGTTACGCAAGCGGTTAATCTTCTTACCAATGTTGAAGCCGCACTAACGTCTGTGAAAACCGAAGTGAGTGGTTTGGTTGCAGTGATTAATACGCAGATGCAAAACACCAATGTATCGGTGTCAGCGTTGACTGCACAGATAAGCTCGATCCAAAGCTTTATCAGCACGGTTAAGGGCTGCGTGAACGAAGCGGAGCAGATGGGGTTCTGTCGTACCTTCGCTCAGCCGGGTATTAGTGTTGCTGATATTCAAGGCCTGCTCGATCAAACTATTCAAGATGTCAGCGGTAATGCTTATACATGGTTCGACGGTGTTAACAGTAGTATCGTTGCGCAATTGTCGCAACAGCTTACTAACGATATAAATCAAGCTATTGCCAATGCCGCGGCCGCCGTTGCCGCGGAGATCCCCTCATTGAAGGACGTGTTGCCGTACCCAACTGCCAAGGAACTGGAGAACATGATTGTTGCGCATATCATGAATCAGCCAGCTATTGAAAGCATAAATAAGGCCGTACACACTGCCTTGCATAATATCCTTGGCGAAATCAATACAGCCAGCTTGATGGTATTTGATCAGATGAATCACCTGTTGCAGTCCATTGTGAAGCAGTTCTCTGAAACAGCTAACGCGGCACTGAAGTCAGCGACCACGTCTATTTCTAATGCGATACCGGTGAGCGGCGGCACGGTAGATGGTTATGCGACGATTACTGGAGATGATCTGGAACGTCTGCACATTGGTGCTGAGTGGAGCATGAAGGCGGATACTGATGAGAGCAGCAGTACGTTTAATGCGGCATTGGATGTGACCAGCTGGAGTGCTAATAATAAGGGTATTAATTGTGGTGCCGATAATCCGGCCAGTATCGTTGATGCGGTGATCTCAGCGACCAGTCTGCCGTTTAAGTTGGGTACATCGGGGGCAACGATTAAAGAACTGTACCTCGGTTTTACCCTGAATAATTTGATACCAGAAGGCATGTTCGGTGGCATCAGTCTTGATGGTGATATCGACTTTCAGGCTTTTACGGTTTATGACGTTGCCTTCGCGTCCGGAGTCGGCACGCAAGAAGTTTATATGGGCGCATCAGCCGGCGCCTTGTTTGATGACATACAAATGAAGGTGGCTTTCTTGGCTGGGCGTACCTGTAACACCGATGTTCTGGTCAGTCTCGATCCGCAGGCGGCGGAGTTCATTACCCCACCAAATGGTTTATTTAATGGGGTGTATGCACGCGGTTCGGCCAGTTTTCCAGTTTGGAGTAATGGCTGTTTTCTAACCATCGGAGTCGGTGCGGATGCGGGTGCTTGGTTGTTGGTAGGCCCTCCATTCACGACCGGCGGTCTGGTGGGCGGTGCGGTATTTGGGCAAGGGCTGTGTATTGCCTCGGTACGAGGCCAGATGTTGGTTCATGCTGAAAAACAAGGTTTGGATCTTAGTACCGATGGTTTAAGTTTCGGTGGTGAGGCCTGGGTTGCAGCCGGCACTGGTTTTTGTTCGCCGGGCAGTTGGACTTCGCGTGCACGCAGTCGTAAAGACGATTGGTGTGGCACTGGCGATGCCGGCATGGGTGCTACCTATGATGATGGCTGGCATGTCGAGTCACCCAGCGTATCGGCTATACACTAATGAAAAGAGAAACTTATACAGTCATGAATGTTACGAAACAGATAATCGGTTTGCTATTGATGTGTACCGTAGGCTCAGTGTACGCGCTGGGCGAACAGTTATATTTTGTTGGCATGGTGGCTCCAGTAGGTTCAATCTCGAATGCTGGTTCCGCGACCAATGCGGTTTATTTACGTTGGGATGTGACTGAGGGTAAATTGCCGGCTGATGTAACTAAGCTGTTGTTGTTTCGTGACGGCGTCGAAATATTTTCTGCTGATCCGCATGCGGTTCTGGCTGGGAATGAGATTGATGCGCTTTACGTAGGGCCCGAGCAGGATAGGCGTAAGCAAGAGGTTATTTTATCGTTATTGGATGAAGGGCAGGTCGGTGCTTTGGTGGATTCCGGTAACTTGGGTGAGAAAATAAAAGAGCGCTTGGCCATCGATACCTATTGGCCATATCTGATGTCACGTATGGATTTTAATGTGGCACGCGCGCGTAATAGAGGCTTTCTGGATACTACAGCCACACTGCCACATCAGTATGAGTTGTATGCATTACATACCGATGGTGTTACACAGGCATTGGTCGGACGTGTTGATGTGAGCGCGCCTGTGGCACAAGTGCTACCCGCCGCCGTCAGTTTTGATCAGGTCAGTAATTTGGGGCGTTGCGATGCACCGGGTGAGACGCGTAAAGATCACGGTACGGTGGCACTGGATTGGGATATTCCGGGTGGGACCGCGGGTGATCGTTATACCCACGCGATCCTCAGCACTAGCTACGATATTTACCGTACCACTAGCAATTACGGTGGTGTGATTCCGGTGCTACCCGCACCCACGGTAGCGGTCGAAGATCCGCCCTCACCGGTGGCGCCATTAATCGATATTCGTGCGCTGGCTCAGGCACAGGGACACGATAATAATGGTGATGTGACAATCCCTGGTTACGAACGGGTCAACAACGAACCGATTCTGATTTCAGGTAACGCGAGTCATGAAATCTTGCATGAAGATGTTGGTAGCTGGAACCCCGGTTTTAGTCAGTTTATGGAAACGCCGGATTTGTTGTTGTCGGCGGGTTTAGAACCGGGCGATTCACGTTTGTATTATTTAGTGCCGCGTGATTTTACCGGGAACTATGGCGACACCGTTGGTATCATCGTTACCGTTCCTGATTCAGATGCACCACCGGCACCGTGGGCAGTACGCAGTGTCGAACACGTCGGCAATCCATTGACCACCGTTGATGATGAATTGTTTATTTCCTGGGATCAGGTCGATGTGCTTGGATACCATCGTCGCCATCAGCACGGGCGTGTTTATTGCAATCTTAATACCGCACGCCTTGATCAAGAATTGCGTTTTGTACCAGAAGGTAAAAATTGCGATGACCATCCAAACTTTGTAGTTGATTTAGATGTTGATCACTATCTGGTTTATCGTTTCGAAAATCAACACGAGGCTGGTCAGTTTACCGATACTGACGGCGATGGCCGATCGGATCGTGGCGAGCGTATTCCAGCTAATGTTACTGACTCAGACCTAACACGAACTACTATTGGTACGGCCTGTAACTCGGCTAGCTTTCCAACGGTGGCTGTGACACCTAATCGTTTAGTGGAGAAGGTGCTTGCGTCTACGGCCACCTCTAGGGCGAGTGGCCGAAAGGTATTAGAGTTTCATGACCCAACGCCATCGACAAATAAGGGGCAGGTCTATTGGTATCGTCTCGCCTCAGTAGATAGTTCTGGCAACCTTAGTGGGTTGTCATCACCGGTGCGCGGATTTTTTCCTGATAGCGATTTACCCCCGAGAATCAACCCGAGCACAATTACTTTTGGTCGTGAAATTTGTACCTATCAGGTAATTCAGACAGAGACGTTTTTTGAATTTGCCGTTGATCAGACGCGTGATGCGGATAGTGTGAGAGTGGATTGTGGCGAGCCGGTATCTGGTGGTGGCCCGCTATTTTCGACTACGTTCCCGATTGTTACGTTAGCGAGTGGTGATGCTGGTGTGGAGCCAAATACAGAACAATGCGCGCAACTGACGCAGAATTGTCGTGATCTCACTATGAGTGTTGATTATTTGCAAGGTGGTCAATCGCTTGCCGGATTGAGTAGTTATGCCCAGTTTTCAAACTGTCCTACGAGTAAGACGAGCGTAAATACGGTTCTGCAAGAAGACTGCGGTCAGTTAATTACAATTAAACCAGGTGATGTTGTTGGTAAGCCAACGCTTAACGTTCCCATTCCCGCAGGCATGTGTCTGAATATTTATCGTGACTACAACGGCAAAACACACCACTACAAGACCATCTGTCCGCCGCAGACGTTGCAGTCTCCAGACCTCGCTGGTTTGGGGGGGAATCAGGTGTGCTTGTCGTTAGCGTATCAAAATCAAAACAACGAAGTTGGCCCTAAATACGCTTTGCCGTGTTTTATACAGCCACCATCTGGGCCACCGGATGCGCCGCAGCCAGTGGTTATGGCTTTTCCAGGCGCTGCCTCAAGTGAGATCAGCTGGATGCCACCAGAGGCACAGGTAATCGGCACCTTAGTGGAATGGTATCGCGATGGTGATGCACCGGGTTCGACTTCCGGTGGTAGTGAGTTCTTCGCACACCCAGGGCAGGGTACTAACGAAGGCATCATCAAGAAATCCATTCCGATTATCGCCGAACCTGCGGGCGTCGATTGGGAGGAGTTGTGGTGTTTCCGTTTGCGTTCGGTTGGTAAGCCATTGTCGGGCAGCACCGATGGCACATTATCAGAGTGGTCAGCGGTGCGTTGTGATGTGCGCGTGCCCGCGGGCGCCGTATTACCCAATTATATTCCGTGGCCGAAGATTCCAACGCCACCATTAGGTGATGAGCTGTTTGATCTGTATTTGCAAGGCGACGGATTACCCGTGGTACGTATGTCGGATGCGCCAGTGCTATTTTCGGGCCAATGTGAGTATGAAAGCGCCCCCACAAACTGCATTATCGGCAATAAGCAAACCTGTTTGTCTAAAGCGAGGGCGGCTGTGATTGGTCTGTGCGGCGATTTTTGTTCCAGCCTGCGAGCCAGCATGGCAGACAAAATGAATTTTGTTGTATATCGACAGAGTACCGACAATGTCGCTGACGCGTTGTCCTACAGTGAGTATGTACAAGTTTCACCATTGGTGAATGAGTTGCGATGTGATACTGCGATTTCTCAGTCGGCCTCGCCGCAAGGAACCTTGCTTGATCCTTATTTTAGTTTGGTCGATTTTACCTTATCACCACCAGACAGGAACTGGGATGGTCTGCGCATGATTTACGTCGACAATGCGCCGCATATTGGCGGGCGTTGGTATCGTTATCAGTTCGTGTATTTTGGCGTTGATGGCGAGATCATAAAAGAGCGTTTAAGCGCATGGGTAGAGGCGAACTAATATGCCGCGTCTTTCTCATCTTATTGTCGGGGCGATGTTAGGCATGGGGCTGTCGGCGGCCACGGCCTCACCGATATTTGATGGTACGGCTGCCAATGCTTGGGTGTTGGATGGCGATAGTGGCCAGATTGTTGGAGCCTTCACATTGCCATCGGGTGGGCCAAACCAATGGACAGAGGTGGCCATTAAATTATCGAATACCAAGGCAAGTGTCTCCTGGAACAGTGGTGCGAGCACTGAGAGCGTTACCAGTGTTAATTTATCGGGAGCACCATCGGTTCAAAATGTGCTGGTTAACCAAACACCCACTAGCTATGAGCCGCTGAACTCAGTATTGCCACAAATATCCTTGGCCGGTATCGAAGCGGCTATCAGTAATGTCGGTGATGCCGATAGCCCTGCCATGCAAATTTCTCCGGTATCGGGAGCGTTGGGCCAAACCACGGCGATTGAATTACAGGCCACCGCTGGGCGCGGCAATGTAAAACCGTTGACGGTTTTTTGGAAACTGACGTTTACGCCTCCAGGTGGTTCGCCGGTCGTCACATCGCTGAGCGTATCACCATCGAATTCGGATGAGGGTTTTAGTCACGTTTTCTATTTGGTTGAGAATGGTGATTACATTGTCGAAGCCTGGGCCGAGCAGGGCGCTTTTCAGTCGCCTATGCCGAACCTGATTCATACTTACACCATGGTCGCCATAGAGCCTTACAGTCGTGATACCGATGGCGATGGCATTCCCGATTTGGTTGAAATCAACTTGGGGCTAAACCCGCTGGTGGCTGATGCCATCATCGATAGCGATGGGGATGGCTGGACGGATTTCGAGGAGCGCGCACGCGGTACCGATCCGAACGTAGCCGGTGACGCTCCATTGGATAGTGACGGAGATGGTTGGTCCGATTGGGATGAAGACAGGCGCGGTACGAATTCCGCGGATCCGATTGCCACACAATGGCCGTCCAAACCAACGGCGCGTCGTATCCACGAAGTGGAGTATCGCTTACACGGGGCATTCTGGTCTGATAGCGCACACAGTGTGTTGCGAACGGGTATGGAGCAGTTGAGCGCCTATGATCTGTACTGGAACAAACTTTATGAGGTGGGTGATTTACCCACGGGAACTGAGTTGGGAACCGAAGGCTTGGTTGAGGCGAACATCGCCATATGGCTGCGTTTGACCGATGCCAATACTGATTTATCCGTAGGTTCCGTGCCAGACATGCGTGTTCCGGCAGGTGACCCCATCATTCTGCGCACAGTGGATCAGGCGGATTCGAGGTGGGTTATAAAGAGTTGGGTCGATAGCACTCCTGATCTTAATCCCTCAGATGTAACCGCTTGGTTAATTGGTCAGGCAACACCTTGGGTGACAGTGCAAGACTGGCTTGACGGTTATCGTGATTACCTCAGTGCTAACCTCGTGGTTAATCCTCAGGCAGTCGATGTGTCACCACAGACCAGTTTGGGTGTGGCGATGATGGAATCGGTGATTGGTTGGTACGCTGAGCTTAGTGATGGCACGCGTATGTTGTTGGGCAATGCCACTACTACGGCACCACGCGACGCGCTTGCGAATTTGAACGCGGCATTTGCCAAAGCGGTTCAGGTCGTAGGACAGCCGTTGGCGACACCAGCGCAAAGTTGGAACAGTTTGCACGCGGATATGTTGGCATTGACGCTAACGGGGTTGGAGCTGGAATTATTAGGCACAGCGGTCTATGGATATTTTACTGCGCCAGCATCTATTCCATTGCCACGCACCGACACAGAGTTTGGCAGCGCCGATTTATTGCAAGGCACTGCTGGCTCGCCTGAATGGCAATACATTTTGCGTGTGTTGTTGCAAATTCCACTGTCGGATATTAATGCGCTGACACTTTCTCAGCGCTCAGATCTACTAGATTTTATGGCCGATGCCGATGGCGATGGCGTGATCAATAAAGATGAACTTATTACGGCCTTATCCTTGGCAACAGACCCGACCAATACGGACAGCGATGCCGATTTAATACCGGACTTGCTTGATCCATGCCCTAGTGATTCGGACAACCTGTGCTTATATCGCGTGCATCAGGAAGATGATAGCGATGGTGATGGCATCGATGATCCAGTTGATAATTGCCTGCACAACGCCAACGTCATGCAGGCCGATGTGAATGGCGATGGTATCGGTGATGCCTGTGCGTTGTATGCCAATATCGCCGCACCTGCCAGTGATGTAACTTTGTGGGCAGGTAAGCAAGTACAGTTCAGTAGTGTCGTGACCGAATTGGGTGCTGGAAAGACGCTTGTCTATCAGTGGGGTTTTGGTGGTGGCGCAACAAATATCGGTGTTGCACAGCCCGGTGCGGTGGCATTTTTAACTCCGGGTGACTACACCGTGACCTTGGATGTAATTGATCAAGCGACCATGTTAAGTCTGGGCACGGACACGCGCACCGTGCATGTTATTGGTAGTGGACCAACGGTCGTCGTCGGTGGCCCGTATTTCGTCACAGAAGGACAGTCCTTGCAGCAGACAGCCAGTGCCAACGTTATTATTGGTAGCCCAACATTCAGTTGGAGTTTTGGTGATGGCGATGTCGCCAGCGGCAATCCGGTTAATCATACCTATGTACAGAACGGTATCTATCTATCCGAAGTTAGCGTGGCCAACGGCTTTAATGTGCCGGCAATGGATACTGCGTCAGTGACGGTATCCGATACCTCACCAACGGCCTCTTTCACACAGAACGCAACGGCTGGTATTGCACCGTTAACGGTGAGCTATACCGATACGTCCACAGCCTATGATGGCATTGCCGCGCGACTGTGGGATTTTGAACCAGCGCAAACTGACACGGTAGCGAATCCACAACATATCTTTAACTTTCGCGGAGTTTATGACGTATTGCTCGATGTCACCGATGGCGATGGCAGTGTCGATCAGGTAAATAATAAGCTCTTTGTCTCCACTGGCGTTGTGTTGCTCGATGACGATGATAACGATGGTTTGCCCAACATCTTTGAACTAAATTTCGGCCTGAATCCATTGCTTGCCGACGATACGCTCGATTCTGATTTCGATGGTTTTGATCATGGTGCGGAGTATCGAGCGGCTACTGATATTGTGGCGGCCGGTTCTTTTCCTGTTGGTCCAGCACCGACAAGTTATGTACTATTACACGATCATTTCGATGATTTCTTTCTTGAGGATCGTTGGAGTTTAGGGCTGGAATCGCCACTGGCGAATCATCTGGAGAATGAAGTTGCGACCGAGCTAACTTTTGAGTTGGCGGCGCCGGTTAGTCCAGATGAATTGTGTTCGAATGCGGCTGTGATCAGTTTTAGCAAGCAGGCAAACCCGGTAGCGTATCGTTACGACGTTTTTGCTTCGCACAGTGATGAGGGTAAGGTCTGCCATCAGTTAATATCCGGTATTGATGCTAGCAACCGTGTGGAGTTCTGCGCGGAGGGTAACGGTGTTGATCTGGATATCACTTTAAACGCCGTTGTTGGTGGTGTGACGAGCAGTTCTGCTGGTATTGCGACTGTGCCACATTCAAGCAACTTTGTTTGGTCGCTGATTAAAACCGATAATGATTTCACCTTATATAGCCGTGAAGTCGGCCACTTACCGGTAGAGCAGGCGACCTTCACCAATGTTGATCTCGGTGGCCTCGTTCCTGAAATTCGGCCGATCATCAGCGCACACAGTTGCAATACGCAACTCTCAGCGACCAGTGTGATTGTGGACTCGATCAGCCTGCTATCCGATCAGGATGGCGATGGCTTACCCGATATTGTCGAAGACCCGAATGGTGACGGCGTAGTGGGTAGTGGCGAGAGCTCCGTGCTTAGCACCGATACAGACGGCGATGGTATTACCGACTTTGATGAAGCCTGCTTCGATAACGATTGCTTGGTGTATAACCCATATGATCCGATTGATAACCCAACCGGTACCGATTTGAATGCTAATGCAGCTGATACTGATGGCGATGGCGATGATGATTCCACTGAAATAGCCAACGGCACTGATCCTTTGGTTGGCCTGCCACCGGTAGTGATCTTGGGTGATGTGAATAATGACGGCGTGGTTGATAGTGCTGATGTTCTGATCGCTACCCGCATCGTTATCGGGCTGGAAATACCGACGCCTGAGTATCTAGCACGAGGTGATGTCGCACCGTTGGTGGGTGGTGTGTCAATCGGCGATGGCAATTTCGATATCGCTGATTTATTGCTGATTACGCGCAGGGCCTTGGGCTTGGTAACTTATTAGCTTGAATGCTTCGTAGTGAATCGCCCCCAATCCACTAGACACTTTCCAGCCGTTCTTGGTTCAACAAGGACGTTGTCCGCCGAATACCGACAATAAAACATACAACGCTTCTGCTAACCAGTGGGAGTACAGAATCGAAACAATCGACGCGTGCCGTCAG